>OBVS01000113.1_pt1 | contig 52179 bp, 44 predicted proteins | sample 1476211 | NCBI WGS metagenome assembly OBVS01 (sample SAMEA2580025, study PRJEB22360) | human gut metagenome | biome: human gut; feature: human-associated habitat; material: faeces | place: Denmark | collected 2008/2010 | reverse complement strand
GTGCTTTTTTGGTGTTGTTGTTGGGGGTGAAAAACCTGCCATAGGCGGGGCTATAGAGGCAGAAAAGTTGGGTCTAGCCTGGCCGATATTCGTAGGTCATGAGTCTGAAATTAAAGAAGAGTTAAAAAAACTAGGTGTTGATAAAGACTATGAAATAATAGGCGTAGATGAAGACTCAAAGGCTGCTGAAAAGGTAGTAGAACTAGTAAGAGAGGGAAATGCAGACTTTATACTAAAGGGTCACATAGAGACAGCTGTTCTTATGAGGGCTGTAGTTGACAAGGAAAAGGGCCTTAGGACAGACAAGTTGATGACACATATGTCGTTTGAACAGATGCCTACCTACCACAAGCTGATAACTATAACAGATGGTGGCATGTGTATGTACCCAGATGTAGAACAAAAGCAGAAGATAATTGAAAATGCAGTAGAAATATACCGTAACCTAGGCTATGAGAGGCCAAAGGTAGCTGTATTGTCTGCTGTTGAAAGGGTCAACCCTAAGATGCAATCGACTGTAGACGCAGCTGAATTAAAGAGAAGAAACCAAAAAGGTATCATAAAGAATTGCCTAGTTGAAGGTCCAATATCATTTGACCTTGCCTACAAGAAGGGGGCAGCCGAGATAAAGGGATTTGAGAGTGAGGTAGCCGGAGATCCTGATATCTTACTTGTTCCAGATATACAAGCGGGTAATATATTGGATAAGTCATTTAATTTTGCAGGTGGTGGAAAGATGGCAGGATTTATTGTTGGAGCCAAGTGTCTTATAGTCCTTACATCTAGGAGTGCATCAGCAGAAGAGAAGTACTATTCAATAGCAATGGCAGCCCTTGCCCAGCACTAGGAAACTGCTTACTTGAAAATTATTTTATAAAGGAGAAAAATATGAAAATACTTGTCATAAACCCAGGCTCGACATCGACTAAACTAGCCTTGTATGAAGATTGTAATGAACTGATGACTGGTTCAATGGATATCAGCTCTGATGTGCTTGCCCAGTACAAGTCTATATATGACCAGACTGATATGAGATTTGACCAGGTTATGGACTTTTTGAAGGTAAACGACATGGAGGTCAAGGATCTTGATGTAATCGTATCAAGAGGCGGTATGCTTCCTCCCCTGCATACAGGTGCATATGTCGTTGATGAAGACCTATGCTACATAATGAGAAACCATCCAGCCCAGCTACATGCTTCTAATCTAGGAGCTCTTGTAGCCAAGAAGCTAAGTGATATTGGCAATATACCAGCCTATATATACGATGCAGTTTCAGTTGATGAGATGACTGATGAGGCTAGGTTATCAGGTCTTAAAAACTATCCGAGAAGGTCTTTCTCTCATGCCTTGAATACTAGGGCTGTTGCCATGAAGTACTGCCAGGATAAGGGACTTGACTACTATAAGTCATCTATAATTGTAGCCCATCTAGGTGGAGGAATATCTATGAATTTCCAGAAAAATGGTCACTTGGTAGATGTCATATCATCAGATGAGGGTCCATTTTCTACAAATAGGGCAGGAGCTCTCCCTATATACAGCTGCATAACAATGGCTAGGGAAGAGGGGGCTGATGCGATGCAGAGTTACGAAGATTCAATTGGTGGCCTTATTTCCTACCTAGGAACTAATGACGCCAGAGAAGTTGAAGCCATGATAGCAAATGGTGACGAAGAAGCAAAGAAGGTCTACAGGGGTATGGCCTACCAGATAGCTAGGTATATAGGTTCACTAGCAGTTGTAGACAATGGTAAGATAGATGGTATAGTTCTAACAGGTGGTATGGCTAATTCGAAGCTACTTACTGGATGGATAGAGGAAAAGGTGGCATTTTTGGCTGATATTAGCATATATGCTGGTGAGTTTGAGATGAAGGCCTTGGCCCAGGGTGCCTACAGGGTGATGAAGGGGCAGGAAGAGGCTGACCACTTAAAAATATACTAGAAATATTAAATTTATACACATGAAAGATAGGTCGATGAAAGTTTTTTTAATAATTTAAATGATTGCTATTGATTTATAAATTTCATTGTGGTACTATGGATACAACATAAATAATAAGCTATGAAGAAGGAAGAGTAGGATGTAGATCATCTACAGAGAATTTGGATCACCGGCTGAAAGTCCAATGAGAAAGAGACATTTCGAAAACTACCTTTGAGCAGGATTTAGTAGGGCCTATAGGCTTCTGAAAGTGTCCGGTTGACTGCCTTAAAGTCTTATCGAGAGTCCGATTATTATCGGAAACTTGGGTGGAACCGCGAATTTTAACTCGTCCCAAATATTTATTTGGGGACGAGTTTTTTTTATTATTGATTTTATATGGAGGTATTATTATGATAAAAGTTGAATTAAAAGACGGCAGTGTCCTAGAGTTTGAAGATGGAGTATCACTACTTGACGTTGCCAAGGGAATTAGTGATGGATTTGCTAGAAGTGTACTAGTAGGTTCAGTTGATGGAAGAATGGCTAGCCTAAATGAAAAGCTAGACAAGGACTGCAAGGTAAACTTCTTTAAGTTTGATGACGCAGAGGGTAAGGAAGTATTTAGACATACTTCAGCCCATATATTTGCCCAGGCTGTAAAGAGACTTTGGCCTCAAGCCAAGCTTGCTATAGGTCCAGCAATAGACAATGGATTCTACTATGATATAGATTTAGACTATAGGTTAGTTCCAGAAGACCTAGAAAAGATAGAAGCTGAAATGAAGAAGATAGTTAAGGAAGACCTAAAAATCGAAGGTTTTGAGGTATCTAGAGAAGAAGCTATCAAGATGATGAAGGAAATTGGTGAAGACTACAAGGTAGAAATGATAGAAGACCTTCCAGCTGAAGAAGTAATATCAATGTACAGACAGGGAGATTTTGTTGACCTATGTAGGGGACCACACCTTCAGTCAACTAAGAAGGTAAAGGCCTTTAAGTTACAGTCAATAGCAGGTGCTTATTGGAGAGGTGATGAAAACAACAAGATGCTTCAAAGAGTATATGGTACTTCATTTGAAAAGAATAAGGACCTAGAAGCCTACTTAAAGATGCTTGAAGAAGCTAAGAAGAGAGACCACAGAAAGATAGGTAAGGAACTTGGACTATTTATGATACCAGAAGAAGGACCAGGATTCCCTCTATTCTTGCCAAGAGGTACAGCCCTAAAGCAGTCTCTAATGAAGTACTGGGAAGAAATACACAGAGAAGCCCACTATGTTGAAATAGAAACTCCAATAATACTTAACAGAAAATTATGGGAGACTTCAGGTCACTGGTTCCATTACAAGGAAAATATGTACACAGTTCAGATAGATGAAGAAGATTATGCAATCAAGCCTATGAACTGTCCAGGAGCCATGTTATACTACAAGTCACAGCTACATTCATATAGAGATTTCCCTATGAGAGTTGGGGAAAGAGGTAGAGTACATAGACACGAACTATCAGGCGCCCTACATGGACTAATGAGAGTTAGAGCCTTCACTCAGGATGATGCTCATATATTCATGCTACCGGAACAGATCAGAGATGAAATAAAGGGAGTAGTTAACCTAATAGACAAGGTATATACTAAGTTTGGATTCAGTTACCATGTAGAGTTGTCTACTAGACCAGAAGATTCAATGGGAACTGATGAAGAATGGGCAATAGCAGAAGATGGTCTAAGAGGTGCACTAGAAGAATTAGGCATGGACTATATAGTAAACGAGGGTGACGGTGCCTTCTATGGACCAAAGATAGACTTCCACCTAAGAGACTGTATAGGTAGAACTTGGCAGTGTGGTACAATCCAGCTAGATATGCAGCTACCACAGAGGTTTGATGCTACATATGTAGGTAAGGATGGAGAAAAGCATAGACCAATAATGATCCATAGAGTTGCTCTTGGTTCAATAGAAAGATTCATAGGAATCCTAATAGAAAACTACGCTGGTAAGTTCCCAGTATGGCTAGCACCATGCCAGGTAAAGGTCCTATCAGTATCAGACAAGTACAATGAATTTGCAAAAGAACTAGTTGAAAAGCTATTTGATGCAGGTATCAGGGTTGAACTTGATGATAGGGCAGAAAAGGTTGGATTTAAGATAAGAGAAGCCCAGCTAGAAAAGATACCTTATATGCTAGTTGTAGGTGAAAAGGAAATGGAAAGCGGCCTACTATCTGTTAGATCAAGAGATGAGGGTGAGTTAGGACAGATGTCAGTTGAAGACTTCCTTGCAAAGGTTCAAAAGCAGATAGACGAAAGAGAAAACGTAGAAGTAGAAGTTTTATAGGATATAAAACCTAGATAAGGCTTAAAACATTTAAAGAATTTTATACACTATAAAAGGGGCTCAATAGGCCCCTTTTGTAATTGATATATTTGTTTAGTTTAATGGATATAACTTAACTAATCTAATTTTATCTTATCCAATCATATAGATTGACTCAACTTACAAGTACGCCTATTTAGCTGGTACTGGAGGAGTGTATACCCTAGTTGCAAGTTCGTCATCTATCATATATAGGTTGGCTTCATTGCCACTTGCTCTTTTGATCTTCTTTACAAGGTTTGTAAAGTTTTCTTCTTCTTCGACCTGTTCATCTACAAACCAGCTAAGGAAACTCATAGTTGCGTGTTCCTTTTCATCAAGAGCTATGTTGGCTATATTATATATTCTCTTAGTTACTGTCTGTTCATGCTTTAAACCTTCTTCAAAGATATTCAATAGGTTGTCAAACTCTGCCTTAGGCTTTTCGATGGCTTCAAGCACTACCTTACCACCCTTTTGGAATAGGTAATCGTACATTTTTCTAGCATGGTCTAATTCCTCTTGAGCCTGGATCTTGAAGAAGTTTGCAGCTCCTGGAAAATCGATCTCTTCAGCATATGCTGACATAGCCAAGTATGTGTAGGCTGAATAAAACTCAAAATTAATCTGTTCATTAATGGCATTTTCTAAATTTTTACTTATCATATTTATACCTCTTTTCTATTAACATATTAAATTGGAGTAAGATTTAATTCCAAAGTAACACTATATCTATATACTATAATATCACTTATGACCAGAATTTAATAGGTGTTTTTGGGATTTTAAGAAATAAGATAAAAGATTTTTGATAATTGAATTATTATATTAGCAGTGTGGATTCGGTGAGTGGTGATGGGAATCTAGGACTGCAGTGGATTTTTTAGAATTTATAAAAAAAGAACAGACCCTAAAGTCTGTTCTAAGTGCTGGATGTGGGACTTGAACCCACACGGTATTGCTACCAACGGATTTTGAGTCCGCCCCGTCTGCCAATTCCAGCAATCCAGCAATGTCCTCGTTTGCTACTAGAATATTGTAACATAATCTGTAGCAAAAGGCAAGAACTTATTCAACTCTATTTTTAGCATTTTTAGATGGATTGTAACCTAGTAATAAATTTGACTTTATTAGGATAGGTCTAAGCGCATTGTATATCAAGCAAGCTATTATAACAGTAGTTATAGCATTGAAGAATGTAGCACCTGCACTCCATTTTGCTAGGACACTAGCAACGTCAGCTGGCTGACCAAGTACATATATCTTGTAGAAGTATCCAACTAGTGGGTCTGCGATAACATTGAATGCCATACCACAAATAGATGACATTAGAACCCAGTTAAATATATGCTTTCTATCACTTGTCTCATTAATATGTCCAAATTTGTGGGCAAGTGTACCTACTATTAGACCTATTATAAACTTTAAGACAAATGTCTTTGGAGCGACTAGTATATAGACTGGATCCATTATATCTGCTATTGTCATACCTATAGCACCGGCAAGCCCACCATACACACCTCCTATTAATAGTGATGCAAGCACCAAAAATACGTTACCAAAATGGATTGAAGTAGCGTCTCCACCAGGTACAGGTATCTTGATCTGCAAGTAAGTGAATGATACAAAGCATAGGGCTGCTAGTATTGCACATTGAGTAAGTCTTGAAACTTTTGAGTCTTTCATAATAATACCTCCTTGACTAACCATATATAATATTAAATTTTATTATAATAAATCCTCATTTCATTCTATTATTTTATTACGCATATTGTCAATTGATGCAGGTCAATTAAGAAAAAAAACAGAAGTGTACTAGTACACAAAACTAATAACAAGTATCAAATACAAATAATAAATGTATATTTTTATAAAAATGTGGTATCATATAATTATGAGGCTATACATAGGAGGTAAAAATGCTAAATAGAAATGATGGGTGTTGGTGTGGCAGTGGTAAAAAATATAAAAAGTGCCACCTAGAATTTGATGAAAAACTAAGGGAATACAGGATGAAGGGCCATATAGTGCCGGATGAAACTATAATAAAGACACCAAGAGAGATAGAGGGAATAAAAAAGTCAGCTGAAGTAAACACAGGTATACTAGACTTCTTAGAGGATAAGGTAGTGGCTGGAATGTCGACTGAAGATATTGACAAGATGGTATATAAATATACAGTAGACCATGGTGCTATTCCAGCGCCTCTTAACTATGAAGGATATCCAAAATCTTGTTGTACGTCAATAAATAACGAGGTTTGTCACGGAATACCAGATGAAAAAGTGATATTAAAGGATGGAGATATAATAAATGTAGATATATCTACTATAAAGGACGGATATTTCTCTGATGCGTCAAGAATGTTTACGATCGGTAATGTGAGCGAAGAGGCTAAAAAGCTAGTTGAGTTCACTAAAGAGTGCCTAAATAAGGGCCTAGATCAGGTAAGACCGTGGGGGCATATAGGCGATATAGGAGCTGCTATACAGGAGTATGCCCACGAGAATGGCTATAGTGTTGTTACCATGTTTGGTGGCCACGGTATAGGTAATGAATTCCACGAAGAACCATTTGTGTCTCATGTAGGTCAGAAGGATACTGGTATGCTTATGGTGCCTGGTATGGTGTTTACAATTGAGCCCATGATAAATATAGGCAAGCCACAAGTTTATATAGACAAGAAAAATGGCTGGACATCATACACTAGAGATGGTTCCTTGTCAGCCCAGTGGGAACACCAGGTCTTAGTAACAGAGGATGGTTACGAGATAATTTCTCACTAATCGACAAAGCATACTTTGTTTTGGGGGAATTGTAGTTTTGTTGGAATTGCAAGAGAGGCTTGGAGTCCAAGTTGAAATAAGAATCTGATTTAAATTTAGATCCGAGTTAAATTTAGAACCGAATTTTAATTTAGGATTGAATTTAAATGGAAAGTACAAGTTAAATATGGGGGCTATTGCCCCCTATATAAAAAATATATGAAAAGTGCTTGACATGAATAGATATATGTTATATACTAGTTGAGTAGAAAAGAAGTAGAGTCCGTTCTCACCTTATGGCAGAGCTTAATAAGGTTGTATAAGTATCAGAAGCATAGATTATAATCTATGGATAACTTATGGCGGATTTGTTCCGTCTTTTTTATTGTAAAAAATGAACTAAGCATTTTTATTAAGTTGAAAGTAGAGGTGTTCTATTATTAGTAAAGAACTAGCAATTAATGAAGAAATCAAAGCAAAGGAAGTAAGACTGATATCTGACGACAATGAACAGTTAGGTGTAGTTTCAATAAAGCAGGCTATGGAAATGGCAGCTAAGAAGAATCTTGATTTAGCAATGATTTCACCAAATGCAGAACCACCTGTTTGTAGAATAATGGATTACGGTAAATTCAGATATGAGCAGGCGAGAAAAGAAAAAGAAGCCAAGAAAAAACAGAAGGTAGTAGTTGTTAAGGAAGTTAGACTAAGACCAGGTATTGGCGATAATGATTTAAAGACTAAGTCTAATAATGCTATTAAGTTCCTACAAAAGGGAGATAAGGTCAAGGTTGAGCTTAGATTCAGGGGTAGAGAGCTAGGCCATAAGGATATAGGCAAGGAAGTAATGATGAAATTCATAGAATTAGTAAGTGAATTTGGAGAACCTAATAAGGCCCCTAAGTTTGAGGGTAATAATATGGTTGTAATTATAGATCCAAAGAAATAGATAATAATTGAGAGGAGGATTTTGTTATGCCAAAAATGAAGACACATAGAGGTGCAGCAAAGAGATTAAAGAAAACAGGAAGCGGTAAGTTAAAGAGAGCTAAGGCTTACAAGAGTCATATACTTACTAAGAAGTCTCCTAAGACTAAGATGAACCTTAGACAGTCAACTTTAGTTAGTGACGGAGATGCAAAGAGAATAGCACAGTTATTACCATACAAGTAAGAAATATTTTTAGGAGGAAGAGGAATGGCAAGAGTAAAGAAGGGTATGAATGCCCATAAGAGACATAAAAAAATATTAAAGCTTGCAAAGGGATTCAGAGGATCAAGAAGTAAGCTTTTCAAGACTTCAAACCAGTTTGTAATGAAGTCATTAAAGAACGCATATGTTGGTAGAAAGCAGAAGAAGAGAGACTTCAGAAAGCTTTGGATACAGAGAATAAATGCTGCATGTAGAATGAACGATATATCTTACTCAAAGTTCATGCATGGACTTAAGAAGGCTGATATAGAAGTTAACAGAAAGATGTTATCTGAAATGGCTATAGCTGATCCACAGGGATTTGCTCAGTTAGTAGAAGTAGCAAAGTCAAAGTTAGCTTAGTTAAAAGTGGGGTCTAGTTTAAGCTAGGCTCTTTTTATTATTGTTTTATAAATTATAAGTATATAAATTTTCGATAGATAATCACATGATAATTGTTATTTTTTATGGTTTATTGGATATAATATAATTAGCGGTATAGATTGTTTATACTTTGAAAATGTAAAGGAGAAAGGGGGCGTAAAATGACTAAAAAGGAATTGACAGATTATAAAATAATGACTATAAAGCTATTGATAAAGGCAGCCAAGTTTGTAATAGAAGAGTATGGTATAGACAACTTGACTATTAGAAAGGTCGGGGATAAGGCTGGCTACAATAGTGCTACCATTTATAATTATTTTGAAAACATAGAACATCTTAAGATATTTGTATTCTTGTTTGATTATGATGAATACATAAGCGATTTAGAGAACTATGTAGATGATAGTTTAACAAGTTTGGAGAATTATCATAATGTGTGGGAATGTTATGCAAAACATAATATGATAAATATTGACGCTTTCTATAGCTTTTTCTTCAATAACCTAGAGAGAAACATAGCTGAGTATATAGACGAGTATTATCAGATTTTCCCAGTTAAAAAGGTAGAGCATAGTAAATTTATAGAAAAGATGCTCGAGTCTTCTTCTCTTGAAAGCAGAAATATCTATATGCTACAAGAAATTGCAAATGATGGATTCTTAGACCAAGACAAGCTTGAGTGGGTCAATGACCTTACTTCATACTCGCATGAATCAATTCTTTATAGGGTATATAAGGGTAAGATTTCTAGAGATGATGGGGCAGATATGATACTATCTTTTGTTGATAATATACTTCAAGAACACATTATTAAAAATTAGTAAATAAATAAGCCTTCAAAAGAAGTTTACTTTTGAAGGCTTATATTTTTGATTTATTTTTTTATTGTGTCTTTTACTATTTTTACTACATCTACTGATGTACTAACACCGGACTTAATCCTGTCCTTGATAACAGCAGCATCTTCTGTGATGTCCTTTGCATTTCCAACGATTGTATCAACATTGCCTGTTATCGAAGGCAAGTTTGCTACTGTAAGACCTATGCTGTTCCTGTTTTCTTTAATCAATGTGTCAACACTTCTAAGAATCTCTGCAAGTCTTTTTAAAAAGATTATAAGAAAAACCATTGCAACACACCCTAGTAGAGCAAGAATTGATAGGAATAAACTCATATCTAATGTAATTGTCATATCTGATCTCCTTAATCTACTTTTGAATCTTCTTTTCTAACTTTCTTTCTTCTTTCTGGAATTTATTGAAGGCTTCTTGTTTTTTGTCAGATGCCTTGTCCTCAAGTTCTTTCTTCTTATCGTTTAGCTTGTCTTCAACATCTTCTTTTTTATCCTTGACAGCATCTTCTATTTCTTCTTTTTTGTCATTAGCCTTATCTGCCATTTCTTCAGCCTTATCGTTTGCCTTTTCAGCTACTTCTTCAGCTGTATCAACTGTTTTATCGACTGCTTTTCCGAACTTCTTGTCAGCCTTCTGAACATTTTCAACAGTTTTTTCTACCTTGTCTTCGATTTTTCCTTCAAGTACATCTAGCTTGTTTTCAAGTGTTTCGAATTTGTTATCTAATTTAACATCTACAACATGATACTTTTCCTTAAAGTATTCATTTACGTTTTCACGAGATTCTCTTACCTTTGACTTAACTGTTGCTAGTCCGTTGCTAATCTTATAAAGTAGAGTATCTTTTTCAACTACCACATAGTCAGCAACATCAGATGATGTATCTTTTAGCTTCTGAGCGGTCTTCCTGCCAGTTTCAGTTTCTGATGCTAGCTTTGATGTTACAACACCTGCAGTAACTCCTAGAGCAGCTAGTTTAGCAACCTTAGCTAGTCTCTGTCTTCTTAATTCTCTCTGTCTCTGCTTTTTCTTCTTTTCAAAATAATTTGTAATTGTCATAATGACCTCCTGTTATAATAAATTGATAATCCGCCTTACATTGCTTATCATTTTTTTATTGATATATTATCTTATTACCCAAAAATAGATAGATTATTAATAAATTTAAATAAAAAACAAGAATTTTTAGAAAAATATATAAAAAATATATGATTTGAATTATTAAATAGATAAGGTATATGAAATATATAACAAAATGTAATTTATTTCTTTATTTAACTAAAATAAAAAGACTTTCAAGCGTGATTAATTCTTTAGAAAGTGAAAAAAGGTTGCATTTTTGTTACAAATATAGTAGAATATAAAACTGTGAAAGGTAAAAGTTACAAAGTGTTACTTATTAGCCTATTTTTATGGCTTGTAAGACTAAAACAAAAAAGGAGATTAAGGATGAAGAAAATATTTAATATAATGATGGCAATATTACTTGCTGGCCAGTTTGCTTTTTATACGACTAGCAAGGTAGAGGCTGCTGAAGAGAGTGGCGTGGTGATAGAAAATGAAGAGGGGTGGAAGTCTGTAAATAATAGACAAATGTACTACAGCGAAAATAAGGCTGTTAAGGGATGGCAAAGAATAGGTGGTCTTTGGTATTACTTTAATAAAGAAGGACATATGGTAAGTGGAGTTCAAACAATAAATGCCAACAAGTATGTTTTTAACCAGGACGGTAGTTTAAAAGAAAAATTGAAAAATAATAGTGAATATACAAGTGTAGTTGAGGAAAATAAGACACCTGCCCCAGCAAAAAGCTCAAACAATGCTAGGATTGCAAATGGAGTATATGATAGAAGTGGAAATCTGATTGGAACAGGTAGAAAGTACATATCTAATGCAAGTGCTTATTCTGGAGATACAACTACAGCCTCAGGCCAAAGACCTAGATGGGGAACTATAGCAGTTGACCCGAAAGTTATTCCACTTGGATCTAGAGTTTATGTTCCTTATTATGATAAGGTATTTATATCCAATGACACAGGTGGCATAATAAGAGGTACTATGATTGACATATTTATGAAATCACCTAAAAACATGAGGAATTTTGGTAGAAGAAATATAGAAATATATGTTCTAAACAAATAAAATATAATAAGGTAGAGAATATAGTATAAAAAACTATAATAAAAGATTTACAATAAAAAACTATAATAAATGAAAATTCTATAGTAAATAAAAAATGCTGTTGGCTATGCCTGCAGCATTTTGTAATTAATGTAGATTGAATAATATATATCTGACTATTTATAGGATTCTTTTTTTGAAAATATCCTTATGACTAGATACAAAGTATAGGGCGGATGTATCTTGAGTTGATGGATTTTTTATCTTGTATCTGTAATCTGATACCAATCTCATGCTGTCGCCAGCATTTAATACAACTTCACTTCCTTGGTTATTGCAAATTGAAAGATCACCTTTTTCTACTAGGATTATCTCTTCACTGTTTAAGTTAGATAATGGATAGTATACAGTTTCAGTTTTCGCTCTTATTTTTACCCTGTATAAGTCAAATTCAGAGCTTTTGCCACTAGCTGTTAGCAACTGAAATTCAAGGTTGCTTTTGCAGTAATCTACAATTGTGGGTTGTTCATCAACCCTTCTTACAAGAGATTCTAGTGTGAATGACTCCTTGAATAATGATGATACAGATAGGTTCATTGTACGAGCTATTGATGTTATGACACTTAAACTTGGATTACCTAGACCTCTTTCAAGTTGGCTAAGTAGGGCAGTGCTTATTCCTGAACGCTTAGAAAAATCTTTGATAGTAATATTATTACTTCTTCTATAGTCGGCTAACTTAGAACCTAGTTGTGAAACATCCATATTACACCTCCTCTTATATAAGTATTATTTTTTATTTAACAAATATTGATACAATAACTTTGAGAAAATAATACATATGAGATTTTAAATTATTTTTTGTGGAAGGCCAACGTATAATAAGTTCAAAAATATTTAAGATATATAATTTCGAAATATTTAGAACTATACTATCTAATCATTATTATATCACTTTTTAATATTAATTACAGTTAATTTAATAAAAAAAATCACAAATAAATAAATTTTGTTTAATGTATATACTTGTGGTAAAATATATAGTGATACATTTTAAGAAAAATAATAAATTATGTTTGTATATTCAATATTACAACTTAAAAATTATTTGTTATAATGAAAAAGTTTTACAAACAAATTAGAAAGTGATTAGTATATGATTATTTTGGGAATAGATCCAGGACTTGCTATAATTGGTTATGGTATAGTCGAATACAAAAACAGCAAGTTTAGGACCATAGATTATGGTGCTATTACAACCCCTGCCGGAATGCCGACTGTTGAAAGGTTGGATATGATATATAGGGGTATGAATCAATTGTTTCACCTCTATGATATTGATGAAATAAGTATAGAAGAATTATTTTTTAACAAGAATATAACAACTGGTATCACGGTTGCCCAGGCTAGGGGGGTAATTCTTTTGTCTTGCGTTCAACATTCTGTACCTATCTACGAGTACACTCCACTCCAGGTAAAACAAGGTGTATGTGGTTATGGTAGAGCGGACAAGAGTCAGGTCCAGAGGATGGTAACATCATTTTTAAATCTAAAATCTGTGCCAAAACCGGACGATGTTGCGGATGCCTTGGCTATAGCGATATGTCATGCTCATTCGAATAGGCTGAGTAAGGAATTGAATAGATTTTAGCAGATGAAGACATTTTAATATCATTAATCGTTGAACTTATAATTTATAGTATATTTTTAATTTAAAGCTATAAATTGTTATAAATAAAGTATAAATGAAGTCCAAAGGGTTAATATTATAATAGAAAGGAAGATTATGATAGGATACATAAAGGGGATAATCGATGAAATTGGCATTGATTATATATTGATAGAAAACAATGGTATCGGATACAAATTGCTAGTATCAACAACCACTTTGAGCCAGCTATCAATTGGTCAGGAGGCCAAGATATATACAAAGATGATAGTTAGAGAAGATGATATAAGCCTATGTGGTTTTTATAGTAAGGAAGAAGAGGAAATGTTTAAGCTTCTTACATCAGTATCAAAGGTAGGGACAAAAGTAGGTATGGGTATATTGTCGTTTGCACCACCTGCAAGGATACAGGCTATAATAATTAACTCTGACGTCACTGCTATGTCAAAGGCACCTGGAGTTGGTAAAAAGACAGCAGAGAGAATAATATTGGAGTTAAAGGACAAGGTCGGAAAAATTGTGATAGATGGACTTGATACTATGGAAAACTTACCACTTTCTGGAAAGGAAATTGCAATAGACAATTCAGAGGATGAAGCTATCAGCGCACTTATCGCCCTTGGGTACACAAGTTCTGAGGCACAAGAATCTGTCAACTTTGTCAAGCAACCTGGTATGGATGTTGAAGTGATTATAAAGAAGGCACTTGAGTATATAATGAAGACTGGCTTGAAATTTTAAGGAGGGGTCTTAGATGGATGAAGAACGCATAATAACATCGACAATGAAGGAAGAAGATTTTGAGATTGAGAATAGTCTAAGACCCAAGAGTCTGGATGACTATCTTGGTCAGGAAAAATCCAAGGAACAACTTAGGATATTTATAGATGCAGCCTTAAATAGGAATGAAGCCCTAGACCATGTCTTATTATATGGGCCTCCAGGTCTTGGAAAGACTACCTTAGCGGGTATAATAGCCAATGAAATGGGTGTTAATCTTAGAATTACATCAGGACCAGCTATTGAAAGGGCTGGTGACTTGGCGGCGATACTTACCAACCTACAGGAGAATGATGTTTTGTTTATAGATGAGATACACAGGATCAACAGGTCGGTTGAAGAGGTCTTGTACCCTGCCATGGAGGACAACTGTCTAGATATAATCATAGGTAAGGGTCCATCAGCGAGATCTATAAGACTTGACCTGCCTAAGTTTACCCTTATAGGGGCTACGACTAGGGCTGGTATGCTTACAAATCCACTTAGGGATAGGTTTGGTGTGATTTTAAAATTGGACTACTATAATGAAGAAGAATTGGCGGAGATAGTCAAGAGGTCTTCATCTATACTTGGAGCAGGAATTCAAGATGAAGGAGCTATACAGATAGCATCCAGGTCAAGGGGAACACCTAGAATAGCCAATAGACTCTTAAAAAGGGTCAGAGACTTTGCTCAGGTAAGGGCAGATGGTCAAATAACGGATGATGTCGCAGTAGATGCTTTAGATTTGATAGGTGTAGACTCGTTGGGGCTTGATTTTGTAGACAACAAACTTTTGACTACAATAATAGACAAGTTCAGGGGTGGACCGGTTGGACTAGACACTCTTGCTGCCTCAATTGGAGAAGATAGAAATACAATCGAAGACGTATATGAGCCTTACTTGTTGCAGTTGGGTTTTATCAATAGGGCACCAAGGGGGAGGATAGCAATGCCTAGAGCTTATGAGCACCTGGGTATGCCGTATCCACAAGACAAGGTTAAAAAGTAGTAAAAAGGGGAGAAAATTTTGAAGACAAGTGATTTTAAATACTATCTACCAGAGGAGTTAATAGCTCAGGTACCTGTTAAAGATAGGTCTAGTTCAAGGCTTATGGTACTTGATAAAGCTACTGGAGAGATAGAGCATAGGATTTTTAAGGATATAATAGACTATTTAGAAGAGGGTGACTGCCTTGTCCTAAATGATACAAGGGTAATACCAGCCAGATTGATAGGTGAAAAAGAATCAAGTGGTGGAAGGGTTGAATTCTTATTATTGAAGAGAGATGGTGAGCTTTGGGAAACTTTGGTTAAGCCCGGCAAACGTGCCAAAATAGGATCTAGGATATCTTTTGGCGGCGGTAAGTTAGTTGCAGAAGTTGTTGATATAGTAGAAGATGGGTCTAGAATGGTCAAGTTTATCTATGATGGTATATTTGAAGAAGTATTGGATGAACTAGGCAATATGCCACTTCCTCCATACATAACTGCAAAGCTTGATGACAAGGAAAGATATCAGACTGTCTATTCTAAGCATAAGGGATCAGCTGCAGCACCTACAGCAGGACTACACTTTACGGAATGCTTGTTGGAAGAAATAAAATCTAAGGGTGTAGACCTAGCATTTGTTACCCTTCACGTTGGTTTAGGGACATTTAGACCTGTAAAGGTAGATGATGTAGAGAGCCACAAGATGCATTCTGAATTTTATGTAGTCAGTGAAGAAGCTGCAGAAAAAATCAACAGGGCAAAGGAAAATGGCAAGAGGATTATATGTGTTGGAACTACAAGTTGTAGGACTATTGAATCCGTAGCCAGTGAAGATGGTAAAATGCATGCCAAAACTGGGTGGACAGACATATTTATATATCCAGGTTATAAATTTAAGGTTGTAGACAATCTAATAACTAACTTTCACTTACCAGAATCAACATTGGTCATGCTTGTAAGTGCCCTATCAAAGAAAGAATATGTTCTTTCTGCCTATGAAGAAGCTGTTAAAGAGAAGTATAGGTTCTTCTCTTTTGGTGATGCTATGTTTTTTAAGTAGGAACATAATATAGGGTTTATATTGGATATAAAGTCATTGGTAAATGAAAAACAGTTAAATACAAGTAAGAAGACATAATTAAGAAGGGGATATTAAATGTACGCAGTTAGATATGAATTAATTAAAACCTGTAAGCAGACAGGTGCAAGACTTGGAAGACTCCATACACCACATGGTGTAATAGATACACCTATATTTATGCCAGTTGGAACACAGGCAACTGTTAAGTCTATGACACCAGAGGAATTAAAGGAGATAGGGTCTCAGATTATACTTTCAAATACTTATCACCTATACCTAAGACCAGGTCATGAACTTATAAAAAAAGCAGGTGGTTTGCACAAATTTATGAATTGGGACAGACCAATACTTACTGATAGTGGTGGTTTTCAGGTATTTTCTCTAGGTCCACTTAGGAAGATAACAGAAGAGGGTGTAGAGTTTAGGTCTCATCATGATGGTTCAAAGCACTTTTTGACTCCAGAAAAGGTAATGGAAATAGAAAATGCCCTAGGCCCTGATATCATGATGGCATTTGACGAATGTGCACCTTATCCTGCTGATAGGGAGTACGTTAAAAACTCACTTGAAAGAACTACTAGGTGGCTAGAAAGATGTAAGGCTGCCCACAAAAATCCAGAGAATCAGGCCTTGTTTGGTATAGTCCAGGGTGGTATGTACAAGGACCTAAGAGAGCAATCAGCTAGGGAAATAACAGCTATAGACCTACCAGGATACGCAATTGGTGGATTGAGTGTTGGAGAACCTAAAGACCTAATGTATGAAATCTTAGAATATACAACTCCTCTTTTACCAGAGGACAAGCCGAGGTACCTGATGGGAGTTGGATCACCAGATGATTTAATAGAGGGCGTTATAAGGGGTATAGATATGTTTGACTGTGTGCTTCCAACTAGAATAGCTAGAAATGGAACAGCTATGACTAGCCAGGGTAAGGTCGTGGTCAGAAATGCATCTTATGCAGAGGATTTTACACCTTTAGATCCAGAGTGCGATTGCTATACATGTAGAAACTATACTAAGTCATACATAAGACATCTGGTAAAGACAAACGAAATACTTGGAGCTAGGCTTATTAGCAACCATAACCTACATTTCTTGTTAAATCTTATGAAGGATGTTAGACAGGCTATAATGGATGATAGGTTGATGGACTTTAGAAATGAATTCTTTGCTAAATATTATGGTAAATAAGGTAAAGATGGTTTATAATAAGGATATGTAGTAAGTAATTATTAGGAGGGATAGTATGCCACAGAATCAGATGATAATGGGTATAGGAATTTGGGTATTGATATTTGTCATATTCTATTTCCTATTGATCAGACCACAGAAAAAGAGAGATAATCAGTTAAAAGAAATGAGAAACTCTATCGAAAGAGGCGATACTGTAGTGACAGTTGGTGGAATTATAGCCAAGGTATCTAAGGTAGATGAAGACAAGGTAGTTCTAGAATTAGGTCCAAGTAGGACTAAGGTTCCATTCGAAAAATGGGCTATTGGTAGGATAGTTGAAAAAGTTTCAAATGAAGAACCAATAGAAAATGTTGAGGACAAGCTAGAACAATAAAAGCAAACTTGAAATTATATCCATATTTTGGTATAATGAATAGAGAAAATTTATTATAGTATGGAGGGTAAAGACATGGAAAAAAAGCATGTGAAGACTCTTTCAAAGGCTACTCTAAAGAAGAGTGCAGCTAAGGGTGGATGTGGAGAATGTCAGACATCTTGCCAGTCAGCTTGCAAAACTTCTTGTACAGTTGCTAATCAGGAGTGCGAAAGATAGTATACGTAAAAACAGCCTTAGGGCTGTTTTTATTGTTCATATTTTATTTTTAAGAGGAGGATAGTATGAAGATAAGAAAAAAAATAGCGAGTATCTTGCTGACGTCCATTTTACTAGCGGGCCTTTCAGTTAATGTAAATGCCTTAGATAGCAGAGATGTTAGGTCGATAGCTGGAATAGACAGGTATGCTACTGCAAGTGGTATAGCTGGTAACTTTGGACCATATGAAAATGTAATATTGGTAAATGCAGATAATAATATGCTAGCTGATGGTCTTAGTGCCAGTGGACTTGCTGGTGTTTTAAATGCACCTATTTTATTAGTTCACAAGGACTCAATACCAAATGAGACACAGCTAAGAATAGATATTGCTAAGAGGATATATATTATAGGTTCAGAAGGATCAATTAGTAGGGGCTTAGAAGACAGGTTAAGAGACCAGAGTATGGGTGGATTTTCTGTTAAGAGAATTGGTGGAGTAAACAGATACGAAACTAGTTACAATGTAGCTAGAGAAATACTGAGCATAAAAAATTCAGTAGGCAAGGTATTTGTAGCTAATGGAAGACTTGGAGAAGCCGATGCCATGAGTGCATCAGCAATAGCTGCAAGAGATGGAGAACCTATACTACTTACAAATGGTAATAATATGGATTCAAAATCGATGTCAATAGTTCTTAGAACTAATAATATATATGCAGTAGGTGGCAGCAATGTTATATCACAAGGCCTAGTATCTAGCCTAAATGCAAGAAGAATTTCAGGCAAAAATAGATACTATACAAATTCTCTTTTAATAAACCAGTTCTATCAGAACTCAAATGGTTCATACTACTTGAGTGATGGTTATAAATTAGTCGATGCTCTTACAGGTGGTCCTTTAGCAGGTAAGAACAATGCACCTATTTTCCTAGTAGGACCTAACAATAACAAGTCTATTTTAAGGGGAGCTAGCGAGTTGGTATCTCTTGGAGGTATAAATAGGTCAATCATTAATCAGTGTATTAATGCTGCAAATAGGTAGTCATGAAGAAAAAAAAATATTACAGTAGAAAAAAATATAATAGCAAAAAATTAAATATAAACAATAACAATAGCACTGTTACCAAGTCTTGGGCCAGTGCTAATGTTGAAATTAGCCTATATGCTATTTATTCCTTTGTGGTATTCTTAGCTATAGAGTGGATATTCAGAGGAAGTATAGGTAAATTTTTTGGTTTTATGATGGATTATCCTCTAGCTTTTATAGTAAATTGGATATTGCTATTCCTAATATTTGCTGTGGCTATTTTTGTCTCTAAAAAGAAATTCTACTTGTATGTTTCCACATTTATTTTGATACTGTTGGTTACGGCCAGTAGGATTGTCAATGATATGAGAGGGATGCCTATATCTCCATATGACTTGTATTCATACAAGGAGGCATTTGAAGTTTCCAATATATTCCTGTCGTTTAAGGGCATAGCCTTGATAGTTATTTGCATATCTCTCGCTATTGGTATAAGTGTGATAGTATATAAAAGAGATAAGGGATATATAAGGACAAGGGTTAAAAGAAATATGTTCGTATATATTGTTTTGATGAGTATTTTTCTTATTGTAACCCCCCAGCTTAGGAGTGCAAAAATATTGGTACCCATAGCCTGGAATGTAAATATATCTTATCAACACAATGGATTTGTCTATTCTTTCTTGTCGGAAACTATATCGTCATTTAGGAGGAAGCCTAAGGGTTATAGTAGGAAGACCATTGAAGAAATCAGAAAAGAAGTTGACAAAAGGGAAAAGAATGACAAGAGGGTTTTGGGACAAAATAATCCTGACATAATTGTAGTCCAGTTAGAGGCCTTTATGGATCCAACTAGAATAAAAAATGTCACTTTTAATCAAGACCCAATGCCAAATATGAGAAAACTCATGAAAAACTATACTTCTGGACATATGAATGTTCCGGTTACTGGTGGAGGGACTGCTCGTACAGAATACGAAATCCTAAGTGGTGCGAACTTTGACTATCTAAATCCAGGGGAAATACCTTATCAGACTTTTTTGGCTGAGAACGACTCGATATCAATGGCTAGAACCCTGTCTAAAAGCGGATACAAGGCCAGTGCAATACACAACTTCAATATGAGGTTTTATAATAGAGACAAGGGCTATAGGCATCTTGGTTTTGGAAAATTTATACCTGGAGAATCTATGACCAATTTGGAACACACTCCTTTGGGCTGGCCAAAGGATTCTGTACTTACAAGATATATAATGGATGAACTTGGATCCAAGGATAGTAAAAATACAAAACCTTCATTTGTGTTCACTGTATCTACCCAGGGACATGGATCATATCCATCATCTAGGATGGCGATGCCTTATCCCATAAAAATAGAAAAGGCCAGTATGAATCCAGCCTTTAAAAATCAGGTTGAGTACTATGCCAACCAAGTATATGAGATGGACAAGTTTGTCGGTGACTTAGTTGGTGAAATCAACAAGAGGAAGAAACCTACAGTATTGGTCCTATATGGTGATCACCTACCAGGTCTTAGCCTATTTAGGACCTATCCAGAAAATGAGTACCTATATTCTTCTATATTTGCCTTAGTCAACAATTATGGTACTAGGAAGTTAGATGTGGGCAAGGATTTTCAGGCTTACCAGATGTCAAGTCTTATAATGAAGGCAGCTGGACAAAAGTATGGACCTTTTGATCTTATCAATGCCTATATGAGAAATGACAAAGACTATCAAAAAAAGCTCGAACTTGTCCAATATGATGTTTTATTTGGCAAGAAATACTTCTTAAAGGATAGTGAAGTTCCAGAGGCCAATAAAATGACAATTGGAAATGGCTCATTAAAGATTAAGAAAGTAGAGAATAGGGGAGGAGACTTTTATATAGTTGGTGAAGGCTTTAATAGAAATGCAAGGGTATATATAGACGGCAAAGAAGTTGAGGCTGATTTTAAGGATGATAAGAACATTAGACTGTATGATTCCTTCTATAGTGGAGTCAAGAAGATAGAGCTTAGGCTATTTGACAGTCATAGGAATGAAATCTATAAATCGAATGTATATAAGTTTAAATTTTAGACTTAATAGAGAGTTTGTTAGCTGTATAAAATTTAATTAATAGGCTAGGTGATGACTGCTTATATGGTCGCCACCTAGCTATTTTTATTCTATAAATAAAAATAGGATATGCTTGATAAAAAGTCTATTTTGTATTATTATATATACATTATGTGCAAGGTTGACTAGATATTAAAAGGTATTTTTAATAGGAATTATAACTTAGGAGAAAACAAATGTTAAAAAAGTTTAGGAACAAACCAACTATCCTGTACTGGTTGAGTCCAGCCCAGATTATGGTTTTTGGATTTGGAAGTATAATATTGTTAGGGGCCTTTTTATTGACCCTACCTATAGCATCAAATAAGGGTGTATGGACTCCCTTTATTGACTGTCTATTTACGGCAACTTCATCGGTATGCGTTACTGGTTTAGTTGTTTTGGATACAAGCCTGCACTGGAGCTTATTTGGTAAGATTGTCATAATTCTCTTGATTCAGATTGGTGGTTTGGGATTTATGACCATAAGTACCTTGATTGTCCTGTTTTTAGGCAAAAAAGTAGATATAAGGCAGAGGGTACTGATTAAGGAAAGTTATAATCAAGACCATATATCGGGTACTATAAAGATGGTACTTGCCGTTATAAAATATACATTTTCTGTGGAGATACTTGGTAGCATAATCCTCTCTACAGTATTTATACCTGAATTTGGGTTTTATAAGGGCATAGGGTATAGCGTATTCCACTCTATATCTGCCTTTTGTAATGCTGGCTTTGACTTGTTTGGCTCAAAGTACGGTGCCTTTACTTCTATTAGCCACTATTATAACAATCCCGTGGTAGTGTTTACAATTGCTGCCCTTATTATTTTAGGCGGTGCAGGATTCTTTGTTGGAGCTAATATATTATCCGGAAAGAGTCTTAAGAAGTGGAAGCTTACTAGTAAGCTAGGTGTATTAATAATGGTATTTCTTTTGGTCCTAGGTACGGTTCTCTTGTTTACGGGTGAATATAACCATTCACTATCAGGAATGACTGGCTTGGAGAAGTTCGAGGTTGCCTTCTTCCAGTCTGTTACTGCTAGAACTGCTGGTTTTGCGACTATAGATCTGACCAAATTTAGGGAAAGTAGTCTCTTGGTAATGATATTTTTGATGTTCATAGGTGCATCACCTGCTTCTACAGGTGGTGGTATTAAGACAACTACATTCGCTGTATTGTTGCTTGCACTTAGGACATTCTTAAAGAATGAAAGTGAAATAACGGTCTTTAGGAGAAGGATTGGTGTCTATACGATAAGAAAGTCAATAGGCGTATTGGTAATGGGAATGATATTCTTGCTTGTAGGAACCTACTTGATATCTGCTACACAAGGGCCGAAATTTGGATTACTTGAGTCTAGCTTTGAGGTTACATCAGCCTATGCCACTGTTGGTCTGTCTCTTGCGGGTACAAATAACCTAAATGGACTAGGAAGATTTATACTAATAGTATTGATGTTTGCAGGTAGAGTTGGAAGCCTTACCCTTGTATCCATATTTATCAAGGAAAACAAGATGAAAAACGTAAGATATGCTGAAGAGAGCATAACGGTTGGATAGGTGACGGCTGTTAAAATATGGCTAGTATAGGTATATGAATGATATAAAAAGTAGGTAAGATTAAAATTAAAAGTATATGAATATTTAGAGGTGTAAAATGAAACAATACATGGTAATAGGAGCGGGTAGATTTGGCGTTTCAGTAGCCAAGACATTGATAAGAGAAGGACAGGAAGTCATGCTTGTAGACGGAAGTGAAGAGGTTGTCCAGCAACTTTCCGAGGATATAGAAAATATAGCTATAGTTGATGTTGCTGATGAAATGGCCTTAAAAAATGCAGGACTTAACAATTTTGATGTAGCTATAGTTGCTATAGGTACAGATTTGAGGGCGTCTATAATGGCTACCCTTATAGCCAAGGAGTCAGGTGTTCCGTATGTAATATCAAAGGCTAAGGACAAGCTACAGGCCCAGGTACTACACAAGATAGGGGCAGACAAGGTTATATTTCCAGAGGTGGATATGGGTGAAAAACTAGCCAAGTCTCTTGTATTTGAAAATGTACTAGACTATATGGATATAGATGAAAATCATACTATATTTGAGATGAGAGTGCCTTCCTCATGGGTTGGTAAAAATATGATAGACCTCCAGATAAGAAACAAGTTTTCTATGAATGTTGTTGCTGTTAAAAAGGATAAGCATTTTGAAGTACCGGCGGATCCAAACAAGGAGTTTTCTCCTGAAGATATAATTGTTGTAGCAGGTAAGATCAAGGATATACAGAAGGTAGCTAAGGGTATGCTTTAAAGGAGGCAAGTATGTATATTAAGAGTAAGGACAACGATAAATTCAAGCTAACAAAATCCTTGTTGACTACAAAATACAGGAACAAGGAAGGAAAGTACATAGCTGAAGGTCAAAGAACTATAGAGCTTGCTATAGAATACGGTGCTAGCATAGAATTTGTCTTTGTTAATGAAAGATTTTATAATGATCCTAGTAAGGGTGTCTTAATAGCAAGTTTAAAAGAAAGTACCCATGTGTATATCTTGGATGATTCCTTGTTTAGGCGGGTAGTAACTACTGAAAATTCTCAAGGAATATTGGCTGTAATAAATAAAAAGAAGATGGATAGTGAAGATTTCAACAAAAATAAGCATAAGAAGATTGTTGTTGTTGATAGGATTCAGGATCCTGGTAATATGGGAACTATAATCAGGACTGCTGATGCGGCAGGTTTTGACCTTATTATATGCATCAAGGGTACTGTAGACTATTACAATCCAAAGGTTGTAAGGTCTGCTATGGGGTCTATGTTTTATATGGATATGATGAGCCTTGACAATGAAGAAGCAAGAGACCTACTAAAGGTAAATGACATAGATATTGTGTCTTCTTATCTCGATACAGAAAATTATTATGATAAGGTGGACTATAAGGAAAATACAGCCTTGGTTGTTGGAAATGAAGCCAATGGAATAAGTGACTTCTGGATAAGACAGTCTGATGTTTTAGTCAAGATACCTATGTTTGGTAAGGCTGAATCCCTTAACGTTGCTGTGTCATCTGCCCTACTGATGTACAAGATACTTGGTAGATAAGATATGTCATACTTGCAATCTAAGATATTTTTCTGTCAATTTTGATAAAGATGTTGATTTTTACAAAAACCAATGGTAAAATAAGTTTATTAGTTAGACAGGCAGCCTATAAACTAGGCTAGATTTGCCTAACATGATTATTATAATAGATATATAAAATAAAGCTATGATAGAGAAAAGTATTATCTAAAATATAATTCAGAGAGTAGTTGGTCGGTGAAAAACTATTTGTATTTGGATAAGAAGTTCCCTCTGGAGCAGCTTGGTTGAACACTAGATAAGTAGGCCAAGACGTGATGTGCGTTAAACTATTGAGTGGTTTATAGATATAATTAGGCTAAGTATCAAAGTTCATTTGTAGTCTTAGTCAAAGATACTATAGACTATTAGGGTGGTACCGCGATTTCAGACCTTTCGTCCCTATGGATGAAGGTCTTTTTTTATTAGAAAAAACGGAAAGGATGTTGAGTATGCAGGAGAAATTAAAAGAACTAAGAAAAATTGCTGAAGAAAAAATATTAGCAGCGACTTCTCCAGAAGAAGTTGAAAAATTAAGGGTCGACCTATTAGGTAAAAAGGGTGAACTTACAAAGATATTAAAGGAAATGGGTAAGTTATCGGCTGAAGAAAGACCTATAATTGGTAAACTAGGTAATGAAGTAAGGGAAATTATAACTAACAATATTAAAGAAAAGAAAGAAATGATCAGTCGTGCTATCCTTGAACAGAAGATAGAATCTGAAACAATAGATGTTACTATGCCTGGTAAAGTTCCTCAGATAGGTAAGCAGCATATTATTTCAAAAATGATAGATGAGGTTACTGAGATATTTATGGGAATGGGATTTTCGATTGCTGAGGGTCCTGAAATAGAGACAGTAAGAAATAACTTTGATGCCCTAAATGCCCCAAAAGACCATCCATCAAGAGATATGACAGATACTTTTTATATCACTGAAGACATCCTTCTTAGGACACAGACATCACCAGTCCAGATAAGAACAATGGAAGAGGCCGTAAAGACAAACGACCTACCACTAAAGATAATAGTTCCTGGTAGATGTTTCAGGTCAGATAGCCCAGATGCTACACATTCACCAATGTTCCACCAGATAGAGGTATTGGTTGTTGGTAAGGACATCACATTTACAGAATTCAAGGGAACTATGGAAAAGTTTGTCCAGAAGTTATATGGACCTGAGACAAAGACAAAGTTTAGACCACATAACTTCCCATTTACAGAGCCAAGTGCTGAAATTGACGTATCATGCTTTAAGTGTGGTGGAGCTGGTTGCCCTGTATGTAAAGGAGAAGGCTGGATAGAAATACTTGGTGCAGGTATGGTGCATCCTAATGTTCTTAGAAACTGTGGTATAGACCCAGATGTATACTCAGGATTTGCAGCAGGTATGGGAGTTGAAAGACTTGCTATGTTAAAGTACGGTATAGATGATATAAGACTTATGTTCGAAAATGACGTAAGATTCTTAGACCAGTTCTAGAGGAGGTAGTGTATGTTAGTATCATTAAAATGGTTAAGAGATTATGTAGATATAGATGTGGACGCTAAAGAGTTTGGCGACCTAATGACTATGACTGGAACTAAGACTGAAACAGTTGAGTTCTACGGTGAAGAGATAGAAAATGTAGTAGTTGCTAAAATCCTTGAAATTGCAGAACATCCAGATGCAGAGAAATTAGTTGTGACACAGGTGGATGCAGGTCAGGGCTCACCTATTCAGATAGTTACAGGAGCTAAGAATATCAAGGTTGGCGACTATATACCCCTTGCTATAGATGGGGCAGTCCTACCTGGTGGCATAAAGATCAAAAACTCCAAGCTAAGAGGGGTAGCATCAAACGGAATGATGTGCTCTGCAAAGGAACTTGGAATAGATGAGAAGTTTGTGGAAGACTACAAGAAGAATGGAATCTATATCTTGGATATGGAAGACTCATATGAAACAGGCAAGGACGTAAAAGAAGTCCTAGGTCTAACTGATGCAGTAATAGACTTTGAACTTACTTCAAACAGACCGGACTGTAGGTGCATGATAGGTATAGCAAGAGAGGCAGCTGTTACACTAGGTAAAAATACAAAGTATCCTGAAATAAGTGTAAAAGAAGAAGCTGACAAGGAAATTGATGTAGATATCAAGATAGAAAGTCCAGACCTTTGCACTAGATATATGGCAAGAAGAGTAACTGATGTCAAGATCGAAAAATCACCATATTGGATGCAAAGACGTCTTATAGAAGCTGGAGTTAGACCAATCAACAACATAGTCGACATAACTAACTTTGTAATGTTAGAAATGGGTCAGCCTATGCACGCATTTGATATGAGAGAAATAGGCAATAACAAGATAGTTGTAAAAAATGCAGTAAAGGGTGAAAAGTTTACAACACTTGATAAGCAGGAAAGAGACCTTGACGAAGATATGTTGATGATAACTAATGGAGAAAAGACTCTTGGTATAGCAGGTATCATGGGTGGTCTAGATTCTGGTGTAAAGGAAGATACAGTTGAAATAATGTTTGAGTCTGCTGTATTCAACAAGGAAAACATCAGAAAATCATCTAAGAAGCTAGGTCTAAGATCAGAAGCATCATCAAGATTCGAAAAGGGTGTGTCAGAAGAAAATGCAGCCCTAGCCCTTGAAAGAGCAGTCCAGTTAGTTGAATTACTTGGTGCTGGTAAGGTTATGAAGGGTGTAGTAGATGTATATCCTAATCCAAAACCAGCTCAGACTATCACAGTCAATCCAACTAGGATCAACAAAAGAATAGGCGTAGATATACCTATGGACAGGTTTTGCAAGATAATGGAGGACCTAGAATTTAAGTGTGATCTAAAATCTGATCAAGAGTTAGTACTTGAAGTACCAGCATTTAGGCTTGATATCGAGCAGGAAGCAGATATATTTGAAGAAATAGCTAGAATATACGGATTTGCTAATATACCATCAATTCAGCTACAGGGCAACACTACAGCAGGTGTAAAGACTGACAAGCAGAAGTTCCTAGACAAGGTAAAGACTACAGCTATAGGCTCAGGAATGTATGAAATACTTACATACTCATTTGTCAGCCCTAAGGGACTAGATAAAATCATGGTTCCAGAAGATTCAAACCTAAGAGATGTAGTAAAACTACTAAACCCACTAGGTGAAGATACATCAATAATGAGAACTACACTTATACCAAATATGATGGATGTAATTACAACAAATATATCTCATAATATAGATACAGCATCAGTGTTTGAATGTGGTCATGTGTTTACACCAACTGATATGGCTGGAGTAGAAAAAACTAGGATATGTCTAGGTATGTATGGAGAAGACAAAGACTTCTTCACCCTAAAGGGAGTTCTTGATAGGATATTTGAAAGAGTAGGAATAAAGGATCAGACATACATAGCAGATAAGACAAACACATCATTCCATCCAGGTAGGTGTGCAGATATCTTGGCAGGAGAAACATTCCTAGGAACAATAGGAGAAATCCACCCATATGTATTAGAAAACTACGGAATATCTAAGAGAGTGTATATAGCAGAAATAAAGTTAGACGAGGTATATACTCATAGAAACGATACAATAATATTCAAGGCCCTACCAAAGTTCCCGGCTTCATCAAGGGATATCGCCTTACTTGTAAAGGACCAAGTATCAGTAGGAAGCATAGAAGAAGTGATCATGTCAAATGGAGCAGGACTAGTAGAAGCTTGCAGGTTATTTGACGTATATAAGGGAGACCAGATAGAAGAAGGCTACAAGTCAGTTGCTTATTCAATATCATATAGAAGTCTTGAAAAGACACTTACAGATGATGAAATCAGTCCAGTACATTCTAAGATCTTAGAAGAACTTGAGAAGGAATTGGATGCAAAACTAAGAGACTAGTTTTGAAGGAAGTATGTTAATCCTTGCTTAAAAAACTGTTTATGTAAACTATAGGAAGTATGTTAGTCCTTATTAAAAAACTGTGTAAGTAAAATATAATATCAGTGCTTGATCACTGAAAATTCCAAATGTGCTTTGCACCTGGAATTTTTTAATCGTGACCTTTGCACGATATTATGGATATTCTTCGCCAATGTTTTTTTGCACAAGGATAGAACATACTTCCTTTTTATGTTTTAATAGAGTTGATTATGTAATCAAGTGCACATTAGCTATATAGCTTTCGTCGGCATAATTTCTGAGTATGTTATATATGAATTTTTTTACCAACTTTAAGTCATCATTAAGGTGTTTATTTTCATCTTAGTTTCATACAATATATCTTATTTTTACAACTAACTATTAATTGTGATAGCTAGAGTGAATACTTTTAAGAAAACATTGGCGATGAATATTAGTAACTTCATGTGAGTAAACGGTTAAAAAATTCCACTGCAAAGCACATTGGAATTTTGAGTGTCGAGCATAGAAGTTACATATTCATTCGACAGTTTTAAAAAGTATTCATTCAGCTACACAGACAATACATTCAGCTATCTAAATAAGATATATTATATCAATATGCATATTCATGAGACAGCTTTAAAAAGTATTAAGAATCTACCAATGGAATAGATTTAACATAAAGCCATAAATGTATGGTAATGGTCTTAATTATTTGATATACTAGAGAGTAGTATAAATATTATGACGAGGTGCATTATGAACAGAGTAAGTGTTAGGATAGATGGTGTTGATTACAATATAGCAGGTGAAAAGCCAGAAGCAGAAATAGTAAAGGTAGCAAAATACATAGACAATGAACTTAAGGAGATTTTCTCAAAGGCTCCAAGTCTTACAAAGATAAATGCAGCTATTCTTATGTCTGTAAATGTGGCGGATAAACTATTTGATGCTAGGAGTGAGAATGACCAGCTTAAGGATAAGATAGAAAAACTAGAATCTTCAATCACAAACACAAGTGAAGATCTTGAAAAGGAGTTTGACAGCGTATTAGAAAAATTGGCCCAGTCTGATGAAATGCTAGCTAAGGTCAAGTCTGAAAGGGATCAATTGAAACTTGATCTAGAAGAAAGAGATTCTAAGATAGAATCTATATCACTTGCAGGATCTAGTGCTAGTGACCCTGATATAGAAAAAAAGATAAAGTCAATGCAGATGCAGATAAAGGAAATGGAGAACAAAGTAGCAGTTGCTGAAGCTATGGCTACTGAATTTCAAAATAAGGCCTATAATATTCAGCTAAATTATGAGGAATTAAAAAATAGCATAAAATAATGACATATACTAAAGGCTACAGAGATTGATCTATGTAGCCTTTTGTAACGAAAATAAGGTGGTAAAGTATGATAAATAAAAACTTAGAATTATTGGCTCCTGTGGGTTCTTTTGAGGCCTTAAAGGCAGCGGTTCAAAATGGAGCAAACGCTGTATACTTAGGCGGAAAGGACTTTAGTGCTAGGGCTAGTGCTAACAATTTTGACAGGGATGAATTGATAGAAGCTGTAAAATATTGCCATATAAGAGGATGTAGGGTATTTGTGACGGTGAATACTCTTATAAAGCAGACTGAGATAGAAGATTTTATAGAATATATAAAATTTTTGTATTCTATTTCTATAGATGCCCTTATTCTTCAGGATATAGGTATGGCTACAAGAATACACGAGATTTTACCTGATTTTGAATTACATGCCTCTACTCAGATGGCAGCCCACAGTCTAAATGATGTTAAGTACCTTGAAAGTCTAGGCTTTAAAAGAGTTGTACTTGCTAGGGAATTAAATGTAGGTGAGATTGCCCAGATATGCCAGGCTACAGATGTGGATATAGAGGTGTTTGTCCATGGAGCCCTATGCGTTTCTTATTCAGGCCAATGTCTGATGTCTTCTGTTATGGGGACTCGTTCAGGAAACAGGGGAAGGTGTGCCCAACCTTGTAGGCAAAAATATAAGATATACAATGAGATAGAAGATACATATGTAGATACTGGGGGGGACTACCTACTCAGTCCAAGAGACTTAAATTCTATTGAACATATTGGAGATGTTCTTGAATCAGGCCTGATGTCACTCAAGATAGAGGGCAGGATGAAAAGACCTGAATATGTAGCCACTGTTGTATCATCTTATAGGGATGCTGTATTAAATTATCTTGAAATGCAAAAAAACAGGACCTCAAGTCTTGGTAGACGAGATATAAATATAAATGCAAAATCTATTAGAAAGCCTGTATCACAAGAAACTATTGATAACCTATACACAATATTCAATAGGAAGTTTACCCATGGTTATTTGCTAGGTGAGGTTGGCTCGGATATAATGAACAAGCAAAAGCCAAATAACAGGGGTCTATATATAGGTAAGGTTATAGGATTTAATTCAAAGTCTAAGAAACTGAAGATAAAGCTAGAAAAGGAACTTAAAAAAGGAGATGGCCTAAATATAGGTGGGGGCCAGATAGGAAGAATAATAAGGGGCAAGACTATAGACACAATAGGACATCCTGGTCAAGTCGTTGAAATAGACTATACCCAAAATATTCCTAAGGGAACTGAGATATTTAAGACAAGTGACAAGGACCTTATAGACAGGGTGCAGAAGACCTATTCTGAGGACAAGGACTATGTCAAGATTCCTCTAACTGCAAAGTTGTATTTGAGTTTGGGTGAGTATCCTTGCCTAGAAATGTCAGATCCAGATAAAAATCATGTCAGAGTGTATGGGGAATCTAGGGTTGAAAAAGCCTTAAAGGTTTCAATTGACCAAGAAAAGGCCTACAAACAGCTAGCCAAGCTTGGAGATACGCCATACTGCTTGGACAAGGCGGATTTTGAGATAGGACAAGGCCTAAGCCTACCAATTAGCCAGCTGAATAATATCAGGAGGGCTGCTATTGAAGAACTATCTGCTATGAGGGTTAAAATAAAAGAGAGGAATTATTTATCTCTAGGAGAGCACAAGGATAGACTGTCTAGCCACCATGAAAATAAGAACTATGTAGAAGAGATAAATGTTTCTTGCAAAAATATAGAACAATTAAAAGTACTACTAGACCTAGAGGTTGATAGGGTATATTATAGAGATATAAGGACTATAAAAGAGGCTATAAAAATATCTAAAGAAGCAGGTAAAAAAATATACTACTATATGCCTAGGATTATCAGAACAAATGAAAAAAATATATATTCATGTCTTGACCAGTTAGAAAGAGACTACCTAGACCAGCTAGATGGTTTTAGGCTGTCGAATTATGGTGAGATATACTATATTAGGAAGAACTTTGCTGACAAGGAAATACTTGTGTCATCTTGGCTTAATATTTTCAACGAGAGGTCTATACATTTTTACAGGGAAAACAATATGGGACTTATGTGCCTATCTCAGGAAATGTCTTTGAACCAAATCAGGAATCTGGCAACTAGCTGTCATGACCTAGAATACAGGGTCTATGGCTATACTGAAATGATGTTGAGTGAGTACTGTCCAATGGGAGTATTAACAAAGGCCTGCAAGAAAAACAAGAGGGATGCCCAATGTTCAAAGGCTGATTATTATCTTGAATCCAGTGATAATAGAAGGTATAGGCTATCCCAGGATGAAAACTGTAGGACTACAATATACTCAGACCAAAGAGTGAGCCTAATCCAAGATCTAGATAGGTTGGAAGATGCGGGCATATCAAAGTTTGAACTTGATTTTAGTTTTGAAGATTCTTTAGAGACGAAGAAAATAGCAAGGGCTTATATAGATAGGTTGAAGAATTCTAAAGAGGTTGACCTTGATATTAGAAATTATGATACAGGCCATCTCTACAAGGAAATAGACTAGAAGAAAAAGGTAAATATTAAAGGAGGTATTGTCATGATAATAGGATCAGCAGCTTTGACAAGAAAAATGGACGAAATGTGTATGGATACTTTTAAGATACCATCGATTGTTTTGATGGAAAATGCTGCATCAGCTGCCACTAAAAGAATAGAAGAGATATTGGATAGTCAAGGCCTGTGTGGTCAAAGGTTATTTACAATATTGAGTGGTGCTGGTAATAATGGTGGAGATGGTCTTGTTATAGCAAGAAAGCTAAGCATAATGGGTCATAGTGTAAGGGTCATTTTTATCGGTCAGGAAGAAAAGATGACAGAGTCTACTAGGACCAACATGGATATTATTAGGTCCATGGGGATTGAAATCCTATCCTTTGAACATGGAGACTACTATATGAATGATACAAAGATGACAGGAATCCTTAAACAAACTGACTATCTCATAGACTCCTTATTTGGTGTCGGTTTAAATAGGGACTTAGATTTTTCCTACATTGGCCTAATTGGAATGGTAAATAGGGCTAGAGAAATGTATTCTTTTAAAACAATAGCCATTGACACTCCATCTGGAATAGATCCTACAAGTGGTCAAATAATGGGAGATGCAATAGAGGCTGACTATACGATTACTTTTGAGTATTTTAAGGAGGGGTTCTTGAACTACTCTATAGAAGACTATCTTGGTCAAGTCTTTGTAGAGCCGATTGGAATACCTGATAAAGTATATAATTATATAGAAAGGCAAGATAGGACTAAGTTTGGAGCTAGTATAGACCAGTCCGCAGACAGACGAGACTTTATAAGTGGTAGATTTGTAGAAATAGACTATATAAATGACATACTCAAAGATAGAAAGCCTTCATCTAACAAATCTGACCTTGGAAAAGTACTGATCTATGCTGGTTCTAAGGGCTATTATGGGGCTGCATATCTAGCTTCTAGGGCTGCAAGTAAAACAGGTTCGGGACTTGTTACCCTAGTTTCTGACGAGGATACTATCGGGGTAAATGCTACTAGACTAGTTGAGGAGATGACATGTCTAGATGATGATAAGGAAAGACTGGAAAAGTTGCTAGCAAAGGCTGACGCAATTGCATTTGGACCGGGAAAGGCTGACAAAAGAATCAGTAAGGTTCAGTTGGAATCCTTGTTAGATGACTTAGAATCAGGGACTAATAAGCCTAGTCTTGTTATAGATGCAGGTGGTTTGGATGTATTCGATCCTAGTAGAATGGCAAAAGGAAAAGATGTAATCATGACACCACACAGTGGAGAGTTTGCGAGGATGATAGGTCTTAGCCCGAGTGAGGTAGACCAAAATAGGTTTCAACTAGCAAAGGGCTACGCAGCTAGAAATGGTATCATCTTAGTTTTAAAGGGTAAGAATACGATTATTAGCGATGGAAACAGGACATACGTAAATACAACTGGTAATCCAGCTATGGCAAATGGTGGTATGGGAGACGCCCTTACAGGTATTATAACATCCCTTTGTGGTCAAGGTTATGAAGCTTTTGAAGCTGCTGTTTTGGGAGTTTACCTACATGGATTAATTGGAGATGTAATATTTAAAAATAAATATGTTATAAACGCAAGAGATTTAATAAAAATGATACCAAAAACAATTAAAATATTATATAATAGAAAAAAATAGTTTTTTGTAAAGGAGGCTATCATGTTTGGGTTAAGTATAAAGGTTATTTGGATATTAATAGCAGTTGCCTTTGCTATAGGAGAGGCTGCAACTCTTAGTCTCGCCCTTATATGGTTTAGTGTGGGCTCATTGGCTGCACTAGCTGTATCATATTTTACACAATCACTGGCAATACAGTTGGCGGTATTTTTGATAGTATCTTTTGGTCTTCTATTTATAGCTACTAAAAAGCTGATTAAGATGGACAGGGATAAAAATAATACCCATTGGGCAAGTGTAGATACGAATACGGATGCCTTTATAGGCAAAAAAGGCTATGTTATTGGAAGAATAAGTCCTGAACAACCTGGTCTTGTCAAGGTCAAGGGTGAAGAATGGACAGCTGTTTCCAATGAAGAGGGGCAAATCCTTGAAGTAGGAGAAGAAATCCTTGTAAAGGGAATACAGGGTGTCAAACTCCTTGTAGAAAAAAGAAAATAATATTTTTGGAGGTAGTTTATGGTAAGATCAGTAATTACAACAGTATTAATCCTTTTGGTTTTGCTAGTAGTAGTCAGGTCAATTAGGATAGTAAAGCAGGCAAGGATGGGTATTATCATGAGACTTGGTAAATTCCATACAGAGGCCAAAACAGGTATTCACTTATTAGTTCCATTTATTGATACTATGTCTTATATGATTGACCTTAGGGAGATGGTAGTGGATTTTCCACCTCAGCCAGTTATAACTAAGGACAATGTAACTATGCAGATAGACACAGTTGTATACTACAAGATAACAGATCCAAAGTCATATGTGTTTGAGATAGCAAACCCTATATCCGCTATTGAGAACCTGACAGCGACTACTCTAAGAAATATAATAGGTGACCTTGATTTAGATGAAACTCTTACTTCGAGAGACCTTATAAATGCCAAGATGAGGACTATACTTGACGAGGCAACAGATATATGGGGTATTAAGGTCAATAGAGTTGAGCTTAAGAATATAATGCCACCAAGAGATATACAGGCTGCTATGGAAAAACAGATGCGTGCAGAAAGAGAAAGAAGAGAGGCTATACTTCAGGCAGAAGGAGAAAAGCAGTCTAAGATTCTTATTGCAGAGGGTGAAAAGCAGTCTGCAATCCTAAGAGCAGAAGCTAAAAAGGAATCAATGATAAGAGAAGCTGAAGGTGAAAGAGAATCTAAGATTCTTGAAGCACAGGGTGAAGCTGAGGCTATTAGAAATAAAAAACTTGCAGAAGCAGATGGTATTAGAAGTGTATTCACTGCTATGAAAGAAGCAAATGTGGATGATAATATACTTGCACTTAAGTCAATGGAAGCTATTGAAAAATTAGGTGAGAGTCCATCTTCTAAGTTAGTACTTCCATCAGATGCTGTAAATTTCCTAGGTACTTTTAAGGGCATAAAGGAAGTAATGTCTGACAAGGAGAGTAAATAGTAATATATATTATGGGTCCTCAACAATATGCTTGGGGACTTTTATATGTCTTAGAACTTTGTTTTTGAATTTAAGATGAAATTTTTTTTGAAATATAAATTAAGGAGATTATAAATTATGGGTTTAATAGACAGATTACAAAATCAAAAAAGAGAGCAAGTATTCAAGGAGCTCTTAGGGAAAAAATACTCTAGCCTAAATGATTTAAATTTTGCATATGATCCTATTGAAGAGATTCTTTTGATAAGAATTAAAAGACTCGTAATGGATGGTAAAATAAATGAGGCAGAGAATGTACTATTTGAATCAATAAAAAAGTCAAAGACAGCAAATTCAATCTATATAGCAGGTGAGTTTTATACTATGTTAAAAGAATTGAGTGAAGAACAGTTGAAGGAGAGAAACTTTAGTCCAGAGGAGATAGATGAAGGAATTGCAGATATTAAAGAGCAATTTTAGTTAGGTGATAGAATTCAAATAAAAATAAAGGTAAATACCGTCTTGATTTTTACCAGAAAAAATTGTATAATAAATACTTATTGATGCAAAAAACATACAGCTAGGCCGTATGTCATGTATTAAAGAATTTGTGATGGAATTCTATTTTAATACATTTTATGGCTTTAGTCAAGAAGTTTTTTGAAAATAAAATTATAAAATAGGAGAGTTAATATGAAAATTGGATTTGATCACAACAAATATCTAGAGGAGCAGTCAAAATATATACTTGAAAGAGTTGATAACTTTGACAAGCTATATATAGAATTTGGAGGTAAGTTGATAGGAGACTTACACGCTAAAAGAGTTTTACCAGGATTTGATGAAAATGCAAAGATTAAGGTTCTTAGCCATATAAAGGACAAGGTTGAGATAATTATATGTGTTTATGCTGGTGATATAGAGAGAAACAAGGTAAGAGGAGACCTAGGCATAACTTATGATATGGAAGTTATGAGATTGATTGATGACTTGAGAGGTTATAATCTTGATGTCAATTCAGTTGTTATAACTAGGTACGAAAATCAGCCTGCTGCAACAATACTAATTAACAAGTTAGAACGTAGGGGCATAAAGGTATATAGACACGGACCAACAAAGGGGTATCCAGTTGACGTTGATACTATAGTAAGTGAAGAGGGATTTGGAGCCAATCCATATATTGAAACAACTAAGCCTATCGTAGTTGTGACTGCGCCGGGTCCTAATTCAGGAAAGCTTGGAACATGCCTAAGTCAGCTATACCATGAAAACAAAATGGGAAAAACTGCTGGCTATTCAAAGTATGAGACATTCCCAGTATGGAATCTACCTCTTAAGCACCCGGTAAACATTGCCTATGAAGCAGCAACAGTAGACCTAAAGGATGTCAATATGATAGATTCATTCCATTTAGAGGCCTATGGTGAGTCAACTGTAAACTATAATAGGGATATTGAATTATTCCCAGTTCTTAAGAAGATTATAGAAAAGATTACAGGTGAAGAATCTATGTTCCAGTCTCCAACTGATATGGGTGTTAACAGGGTTGGATTTGGTATAGTGGATGATGATGTTGTAAGGGAAGCTTCAATACAGGAAATAATTAGAAGATACTACAAGACAATGTGTGACTACAAAAAGGGTAACTTGGACAAGGAAGCTGTAGATAGGATGAAGATGATAATGGAAGGTCTAGGCCTAAAGGGCGAAGATAGGGAAGCTGTCAACGTTGCTAGAGCCTATGTTGAATCACATTGTCCGAACAATGATAATTCTGCTTGTCAGGGACTAGGTATGGTATTAGAAGATGGTAGAAAAGTAACAGGTAAGTTCTCAGATACAATGAATGGGGCTGCAGCTGCTATCTTGAATGCAGTTAAGATACTTGCAGATATAAATGACGATATCCACCTTATATCACCATTGGTACTTGAACCTATTATAAACCTAAAGAAAAATGTCCTAAATAGCAGAAATGTCTCACTAAATGCTGAAGAAGTTTTGATGGCTCTTAGCATCAGTGCTGTAACAAATCCAGTAGCAAAGTATGCTGTTGATAAACTTGACTTGTTAAAAGGGTGTCAAGCCCACTCTACAGTAATTCTTTCAAATAGTGATGAACAGGTATTTAGAAAGCTTGGTGTAGATGTTACCTGCGATCCTATATACCAGTCAACTAACCTTTACGAGGGATAAGAGACTAATAGTAAGACAAAAATAAATAAAATGTCGTTTAGTAGGTCTACTTATGAGATGAAAACCAAAAAGTATAGGTCATATTTTTGAAACTATAGTAAAAAATCTGAAAATAAGTACAAAAAGTGAAATATTTTTTTACATATACATGAAGACTTGTGTTATAATATTAGATATGGATACTACGCGACGAAAGGATGTTATTATAATGGAAAATTTAACAATGCAAGAGCTTCTTGATATGCAAGAACAAGAGCTAAGTAAGATTAATGTAGGTGAGGAAATCACTGGAAAGGTAGCTAGAATAACAAATGATGAACTAACTCTCAAACTAGAGGTTGGTTTTGATGGAGTTATACCTGCAGGTGAAGTGAACCTAGCCAAGGGACAGACTTTAGCCGATGTTTACAAGCTAGACGAAGAAGTGACAGGTGTGATCACAAACGTTAGCTACAAGGATGCTACAATAAAGATCTCTATATTAAAGTTAGAGCAGCAGAAGGACCTAAAGGAACTACAGGTAGCAATGGACGAACACAAGACTATAACTGTACACACAGTTAAGGCTTTAGATAGAGGATTATACGCAAGTTACAAGTCTCACAATATGTTTATGCCAATATCTCAGATAGATACTAAGTTTGTAAAGGATACAAATGAATACGTTGGTATGGACCTAGAATGTTACATCAAGGAAATAAATGCAAGAAAGAACAGAATAATTATTTCTCATAGAGAAGTTGCTCAGGAAATACTTGATGCTGAAAGACAGGAAAAGAGAGAAAAATTCAAGGCAGAAAGAGAAGCTGAAAGAGCTAGAATTAAGGCAGAAAGAGAAGCTGCTAAGATTGCTAGAGAAGAACTATTCAATTCACTTGAAGTTGGAGAAAAGAGAACTGGTAAGGTTACAAATATAATGTCATATGGTGCATTTATAGACTTAGGTGGCGTTGAAGGTCTTGCTCATATAAACAACCTTTCTTGGACAAGAGTTGCAGATGTAGAATCTGTAGTTAGTGTTGGAGATGAAGTAGATGTATATATCCAGGATATAAACCCAGAAAACAAGAGAATCGCACTTTCTCTTAAGAACCCTGATGAAGATCCATGGAAGAAGATTGCTGAAGAAGTTTCAGTAGGATCTCATGTAACAGCTAAGGTTCTTAGAATAATAGACAAGGGTGCTTTTGTTGAAGTTAAGCCTGGTGTAGAAGCTTACTTACCAATAGGTGAATTAAGTGAAGACAGAGTTAACAAGGTTGAAGATGTTGTAAATATAGGTGATGAAGTTAAGGCAGCTATAATAAAATTCAACCCAGATACAAAGAGAATGATGCTTTCTATAAAGGAACTTACTAGAGAACCAGAAGAAGACTTCAGCCAGTATATGTCAGTTGGTGATGATTCTATGGGCACTATAGGTGAACTTATAAAGGAAAAGAACTAATCATCAGAAATTAAATCTAATCTATGTATTTTGAACTATAGTCAATTATACATAGTTTGAACATACGTAAAGAGGGAGTCTGATGGCTCCCTCTTTTAATAAAAAATTGTTATTTATCGGGTCTTTTAAAGACCTAAGCTAATAGGAGATTGTAATGGAAATACAAGACAAGTTAAGTGAGGGTGAATATATAGACGGTCAGTTTATAGACAAGGATTATATTGACCGTAAGATGAAAGATTATAATAAAAATAGAAGATATAAATTATATGACGAATGGTCATACAACTTTGGAATTATTGTTGTATTGTTGCTGATATTTTTCCTTATACTGCTCCTGAATTCTTATACAACCTTTGTTGCTGATGACTTCAACAACCTATTTACAAAAAGTGGTGAGAGGATAAGCTCGATTAAGGATATATTCTTAATCCAAAAAAACAGGTACTACTCAATAAATGGTAGGGCTATTGCACATGGAATGGGGCAGTTTATGTTGATGTTTGACAAGTCCTTTATAAACTTTTTTAATAGTATATTTTTCTGTACTTTTGTTTATAGTATTTATAGGTTTGTCGTTATGCCAGATGATTATGGCTTGACAGGGGATAGCAAATATCTTGAAAGTGTGATAAACAGCAATAAATATGGAAGGCACATATTTAAAACAGGTGTTTTGATTCTTGTGTTTTTACTTGTGTGGAACTATACGCCTGTATTTGGTCAGACATACTTATGGGTCATCGGTGCAGCCAACTATATGTGGACAAGTCTTATGATTTTAGCTGTTCTACATATATCCAGAAGAGTGGCTATAATAAATGATACAGGCCATTTATATATGTGGATTCCCCTTATAGTCATACTTTGCTTTTTGACAGGGTGGACCAATGAAAACACTGTGGTTGGATTGCTATTTGTCCTTGCCTATCAATTGATTAAGATGATGATAGACAATACAAAGGGTATAAGTATTATGGTTATGATGACAGTTTCTACTTTGATGGGATTTATTATTATGATAACTGCACCTGGAAATTTTGCGAGGATGAAATTATTTAATGAGCCGGAGAATTTTAGTGTTAAGTTGATATTGAGATTTACCAAGATGAGCCAAGCTTATTCAAAATATATAATGGTATTATTTATAATTTGCCTTATTTTCGTAATTGTTTCGAGGATTATGGATATGAGAAAGAATTTGGAAACAGAGGTATATTTTGTAGCTGGCCTATTGTCATTTTGGTCAATGCTTGCGGCACCGACATTCCCACCTAGGGCTATGGTTGGTACAGTATTCTTTTTTATAGCTGCTATAGTTATGTCCATAGCTACTATTGATAGGAGAGATAACAAACTGTCGGCTTTAATTGTGATGGGTATGATACTTTTTACTGGATATGGATTTGTAAAGACGGTTCCTGATGCTATACTAGCAAGTAGTGAGTATCTTTCAAAGTATAACGCTAGAGAACTTGTTATTCTTGATAACAAGTCTAGTGGTAATGTTCAAAATGTAGAGGTCCCAGCCCTTCCAGCAGAAAATAAATATATGGCTGGTTTTGGATTGGGGGATTGTGAGCAGGATCCTAAAAACTGGATTAATGTAACAATTGCTAGGTATTATGGAATAGGATCAGTAGTTTTAAGGAAATAATAGGAGTGAGTTATGGCTAAGAAAACAGTTAAAACTAATGCTATGAGGATATTAGATCTTGAAAAAATAAACCACAAAGAACTCTCATACCCTGTAGACAAGGGCCATGTAGATGGGGTTACAGCAGCGAAGGGGCTTGGCAAAGATCCAGCAACTGTATACAAGACCCTAGTCACAATAGGTCATAGTAAGCAACACTATGTCTTTGTTATACCTGTGGCTGAAAACTTAGATATGAAAAAGGCAGCTAGGGCTTGTGGTGAAAAGAGCATAGAAATGATAAATGTAAAAGATATAAATAAGGTGACTGGATATATTAGGGGAGGTTGTTCTCCTATTGGTATGAAAAAGTCATACCCAACATATATAGACGAGTCTGCAAAAGACATAGACACTATAACTGTCAGTGCAGGTAAAATTGGATTTCAGGTTGAACTTGAACCGAGCGACCTTCTTGGGGTTACTGGTTCAGAGTATGCTGACCTGTTGATGAAATAAGGAGTAGAGATATGAGAATAGTATCTTCAAAGGATATAGAAGATGTAGTCAGGGATATGTGCATAGATGGCTGTATAAATTTAGATGAAAATTTGATAAATACTATGCAAGAATACCGTGATAGGGAGTCTTCAGATGTTGCTAAAAACATATTAGGAATCTTGATAGACAACGCCAAAATAGCCAAGGAAACTCAGACTCCACTTTGTCAGGATACAGGTATGGCGGTATTTTTTGTTAAAATAGGCAACGAGGTCCTAGTAGAAGGAGATCTCATAGAAGATGCTATCAATAAAGGTGTTAGAAGGGGCTATACTGAGGGTTACCTGAGAAAGTCCGTAGTCAGTCCTATATCTAGGATAAATACAAAAGACAATACGCCAGCCATAGTCCACTATGAGTTTGTAAGGGGAGACAGGATAGAAATAGAGTACGCAGCCAAGGGGTTCGGTAGTGAAAATATGAGCCAGATGAAGATGTTAAAGCCATCTGACGGTATAGAGGGCATAAAGAAATTTATAATAGATGTTGTCAGAGAAGCTGGTCCAAATCCATGTCCACCTATGGTAGTAGGTGTAGGCATAGGTGGAACAGTCGACAAGTGTGCTACTATAGCTAAGAAGGCCTTGTTCAGAGAAGTCGGTGTCCACAACCCTGATCCTGAAATAGAGGCACTAGAGATTGAACTCCTAGAAAAGATAAACAAGTTGGGCATAGGTCCACAGGGTTTGGGAGGTATTACAACAGCCCTATTCCTGAATATAGAAACATTCCCAACTCATATTGCAGGTCTACCTGTTGTGGTAAATATAAACTGCCATTCATCTAGACACAAAAAAGTAATGATATAGGAGGCAGCTGTGATAAGACTAGAAACACCTTTAAAAGAGGAAGATATAAGAAAATTAAAAGCAGGAGACACTGTAAGTCTTTCGGGTATTGTATATACGGCAAGAGATGCAGCTCATAAAAGAATCTGTCAGGCCATTGACCAAGACCAGCCAACCCCATTTGATATAGAGGGACAGGCTATCTACTATGTTGGTCCATCACCAACCAAGCCAGGGGAGATAATAGGATCTGCAGGACCTACAACTAGCTATAGGATGGATGACCTTACCTTGCCACTTTTAGAAAAGGGTCTAAGGATTATGATAGGTAAGGGTAAAAGAAACCAAGTTGTCATAGACGGCATGAAGAAGTATGGTGCTGTATACCTAGTTGCCATAGGTGGAGCGGGTGCCTACCTATCAAATAGAATCAAGTCATCAGAGGTGATTGCCTATGATGATTTAGGGGCAGAAGCTGTTAGAAAAATTCGTGTTGAAGATATGATGCTTACCGTATGTATAGATTCAAAAGGAAACAACCTGTATGATAATATAAAAGCGATTGACTAGGGAGGATATATGAATTATTCAGAAGAAGCTCTAAGAGTTCATGAGGAGAAAAAGGGTAAAATAGAAGTAATAAGCAAGGTGAAGGTTGAAAATAAGGATGACCTATCAGTGGCCTATACTCCAGGAGTAGCCCAGCCTTGCATAAAGATAAGTGAAAATAAGGAAGATGTATATAAGTATACATCAAAGTCCAATATGGTAGCTGTTGTTAGTGACGGTTCTGCTGTATTAGGTCTTGGTAACATAGGTCCAGAGGCTGCTATACCAGTTATGGAAGGCAAGGCTATACTATTTAAGGAATTTGCTGGGGTTGATGCATTCCCTATATGTTTGGCTTGTCAGGATGTTGATGAAATTGTAAAGTCAGTCAAGATGATAGAGCCGGTATTTGGTGGAATAAACCTAGAGGATATAGCAGCGCCTAGGTGTTTTGAAGTAGAAGAGAGACTAAAAAAAGAGCTTGATATACCTGTATTCCATGATGACCAGCACGGTACTGCTATAATAGTCACAGCTGGAGTTATAAATGCAGCAAAACTTATGAAAGACAAGGATATAGAAGACCTTGAAGTTGTTATCAATGGGGCTGGTTCTGCCGGTATAGCAATAGCCAAGATGCTTCTAAACTTAAATGTTAAAAACATAGTTTTATGTGACAGGTATGGTATCCTAGAAGAATCATCACCTGACATAAATTGGGCTCAAAAGGAGATGTTGAAATATACAAATAAGAACAAGGAAAGAGGTAGCCTAAAGGACGCTGTTGTTGGCAAGGACGTATTTATAGGTGTTTCTAGACCCAAGATGCTTACTAGTGACATGATAAAGACCATGAATGACCAGCCAGTTGTATTTGCCATGGCAAATCCGGTTCCAGAGATACTTCCTGAAGAGGCCAAGGAGTCAGGAGTATTTATAATGGGTACAGGCAGGAGTGACTATCCTAACCAGGTCAATAACGTACTAGCATTCCCAGGAATATTTAAGGGAGCTCTTAGGTGTAGGGCTAGGCAGATAAACGAAGAGATGAAGGTAGCAGCAGCCATGGCCTTAGCCAACTTCATTGACGAAGATAAGTTATCTGTAGATTACATTTTACCATTGGCATTTGAAAAAGGAATAGCTGAGGCTGTAGCCAAGGCAGTAGAAGAAGCGGCTAGAAAAACTGGTCTTGCAAGAATTTAGAGGTGAAAATTGATTAATTTTGGAAATTACAACAACTTAAAGGTGATGAGAGAAAAAGAATATGGTTTCTTTTTAGATGGTCAGACTGGAAATACTAGTGATGACATACTATTGCCTAGCAAAAATATAGTACAAAAAGAAAAGATAAAAATAGGCGATGAAGTCAATGTATTTGTATACAGAGATTCGCAAAAACGTCTAGTAGCAACACAGAAGACACCAAAGGCTTGTGCAGGTGACATAGCAGTACTTAAGGTGTGCGACAACACAGAGATAGGTTCATTTGTAGATATAGGACTTGAAAGAGATGTACTAGTTCCATTTAGGGAAAGAACATACAAGATATTTGTCGATGAATCATATCCATTCTATGTTTACGTTGACAAGACTGGTAGACTTGCTGCAAGTCTTGATATTGAAGACCGTCTGTCTGTTGATTCTAGCCTACAACTTGGCGACAAGTGTAATGGATATGTCATAGGTTTTCAATCAAATAAAACTGCAGTAGTGTGTATAGATCCTGACAAGTTAGGGATAATTCTAAAGGATGAGTACTACTCAAGTCTCAAAGAAGGTGACTACCTAAAGGACCTTAGGGTTATTAGAGAGTATGAGGATGGACGTTTGGGGCTTTCTACAAGGGGCGATAGAGTAGAAGAGATGTCTAGTCTTGAAAGATCAATCCTGAGTTACCTTGAAGGGAATGACGGCTATATGTCCTTTAATGACAAGTCTGATCCAGAAGATTTGAGGATAGTATTTTCTACAAGTAAGAAAAATTTCAAGAGAACACTAGGAACTATGATGAAAAAAGGTTTGATAAGACAGGATAGTGAAGGAACTTATTTAATAAAATAAGTCATATGAGCTATTAGAGCCGATTGGAGGAGTTAGTGTTATAAAAGTATTATTTAATTTTTGACAAAATATAATACAGATAATTCTGAAAATTTAAAAGGGCAAAAAAAGAAAGGGTGAATAATCAACCCCTCTTTTTTTGTGAGAAATACTTAAAAAGGAACATAATTTTTTAAGTACCTTTATTATACAATATTAATGAGCAAATGTCTAATAAAATTTATACTTTTTGGATATAAAAGGACAATATTTTCATAGTGACTAGTATTTGTGGATTTTATACTTGATAAATTATTAAAAAGACGCTTATAATCATCATGCATCTTAATTTTAATTATGTTTTGTGGTATAATAAAGTGGTTATTAACAAATGAAAGTAAGGGGGTTACTATGTCAGTAATTGATTCGTTCTTGAATAGACAAGATGAAATTGAAATAAAGAAATTAAATAAAATAGTAGATCAAATAGAAGCACTAGAATCGGAAATACAGACTCTTAGTGATTTAGACTTATCAAATAAGACTAAAGAGTTTAGAGATAGATTAGATAAGGGTGAGACCTTGGATGACTTGTTAGTAGAGGCTTTTGCTGTTGCAAGAGAGGCTACTAAAAGAGTACTTGGTATGAGACAGTATAGGGTACAGCTAATAGGTGGTATAGTACTTCATCAGGGCAAGATAGCAGAGATGAAGACAGGTGAAGGTAAAACCCTAGTTGCGGTTGCACCTTGCTACTTAAATGCCCTTAGTTCAAAGGGTGTCCATGTAATAACAGTAAATGACTACCTTGCAGACCGTGATGCAGATACTGTAAGACCTGTATTTGAGTTTTTGGGAATGACAGTAGGAACAATAATAGCAGGTCAGACTCCTAATATTAGGCAGGAAAAGTACAGATGTGACGTGTCTTACGGAACAAATTCAGAGTTTGGATTTGACTACCTAAGAGACAATATGGTTAAGGATCTTAGACAGAAGGTACAAAGAGAGCTTAACTACTGTATTATAGATGAGGTTGACTCAATTTTAATAGATGAGGCAAGGACTCCGCTTATTATTTCAGGTGAGGGAGAGGCAATCAACGAACTATACTATAGGGCAGATGACTTTGTGAGGACCCTAGTAGAAGAAGATTATGACCTAGATGAAAAAGAGCACACAGTATCATTTACTGAGTCAGGTTTTAAGAAGGCTGAAAAATTCTTTGGTATAAGAACAATCACAAATGTAAATAATATGTTCATCTACCACCATATCAATCAGGCCCTAGCTGCCCACAAGCTTATGCATATAGATGATGACTATGTTGTCAAGGACGATGAAGTATTTATAGTAGATGAGTTTACAGGTAGAATAATGGATGGTAGAAGGTTCTCTGATGGGCTACACCAGGCCCTAGAAGCTAAGGAAAAGGTGACTATTCAGTCTGATAACAAGACTATGGCAACAGTTACCTACCAGAATTTCTTTAGGATGTATGATAAGATGTCTGGAATGACTGGTACAGCCAAGACAGAAGAAGATGAATTTGAGCAGACATACCATATGAATGTTGTGCAGATCCCTACAAATAGGCCTGTAATAAGAGGGGACTTAAACGATAGGGTATACACAACTGAAAAAGAAAAATTTACAGCAGTTGTAGAAGAAATAGCTAAGATACATGAAAAGGGTCAGCCAATACTAGTGGGTACAGCTACAGTTGAAAAGTCTGAAATCCTATCTAGGATGTTAAAAGAAAGAGGGCTTGACCACGAGATTTTAAATGCCAAGGAAAATAAGAAAGAGGCAGAAATAGTCGCTAAGGCTGGGACACTTAACTCTATCACTATAGCTACAAACATGGCAGGTAGGGGTACAGATATCAAGCTTGGTAACGGCGACAAGGAAATGGAAGAAAAGGTCAGACAACTTGGAGGCCTATATGTATTAGGAACAGAAAGACATGAGTCTAGGCGTATAGATAACCAGTTAAGAGGTAGATCAGGACGTCAAGGTGACCCTGGTACATCTAGATTTTTTGTAAGCTTAGAAGACGAGATAATAAAATTATATGGTGGAGCTGCAATCAAGAAGCTAGGTAAGAAGTTGAAGCCAGACCCACATGGAGCAATATCAAGCAAGGCCTTGACTCGTGCTATAGAAAATGCCCAAAAGGGTATAGAGGGTAAGAACTTTGAGCAGAGAAAAGACGTCTTGAAGTATGATAATGTTATAGACAAGCAGAGAAAAGTAGTATATGGTGAAAGAGACAACGTACTAGAGGGAGTAGATCTTAAGGAGACAATTCTACAGATGGCTAGGATAGTCATAGATGAGAATGTTGCAAAATATATAGATACAAAACCAAGAAACTACTTTAAGTTCTATAGGACTATGTACAATCAATTTATGCCAGAAGGAACCCTATTGATACCAGATGCAAATGCCCTTACAAGTAAGGAATTTGCTGATACTGTTTATTCTATAGCTGAGAGAGTTCTTGATATGAAGGCTATGTTGATAGGTGAGCAGGAGGTTGCAAGACAAAGAGAAGAAGTCTTGCTTGAAGTAGTGGATAACTATTGGGTAGACCATATAGACCTGATGGACCAGATGAGACAGTCTGTTGGATTGGTTTCAGTAGCCCAAAAGGACCCTGTAAAGGAATATACTATGGAAGCCTACCATATGTTTAATGAATTGAACAGAAAGATAAGGCTTGAAACATTGAAGTTTGTGTTTTCTTTTGATAACGAGGAAGACTAGGATTAAGATAGGGTGGTGCATATGAGTATTAAAATAAAAAAAACAAATATGGCCAATAATGACGAAGAATCATGGATTAGAAAGATAGTTTATAATTATTATGAAAAACTCAAGTCATATTATGAATATAAGGCGGATTTAGATGCAAAATATGAGGATATGAGGGTTCAGTCAATAGATTATATGAGGGGACTTCTAGTAATATTATCTATGTTTATGATTAATCAGGGTTTAGAAAACCAGATTAGCTATGCTTTTCAAAATTCTAAGTGGAATGGCATGACTTTACACGATATATTGGTTCCAATGTTTTTGTTGGTAATTGGTAGCTCGATACCATTTTATGTGAAGAAACATTATGAGGAAAATGAAGACATTAGGCATATTGTAAAGATGTCCTTTATCAAGTCTATAATAGTTTTTGTGATAGGCTTGATTTTCTCTTGTATATACTATCCTGCAAATGACTATGTAAGACTTACTGGTCCCATACAAATGATGGCCTTTGTATATATTATGAGTTTGTTACTTTATATAGGTTTCCTAAAAATGAGGATAAAAAATAATGCATTGACCTATATATTTATTTCTATGGGAATTATAGTGTCCATAATATTCACTGCAATTGGACTTGCTCACTCTTTAAAAACAGGAGAGAGTAGTATATTTGTGGTGATGGATAAGGCTCTATTATCAACTTTTAAAAGTGTTTCAATGGCAGACCCAGAAGGAATACTTGTCTGTATATCAGGTGTATCTTTAGGCTTGATAGGTTTGGGACTGGCTTGCATATTGAATAAAAAGCCCGTAGAAAACAAGAGGTACATAAGATATAAGAGGACCAGTTGGGTCAAAGAATCAGGATATAGTAGAAAAAATGTCCTACATGATATAAAGTCATGGATAAATCCTAGGTCTATAAAGGCCATTCTTAGTAATTACTATAGGATAAATTTAGAGGCAAGAAAACTTGTAGATATGTTATTTATAGCCATCTTATTTTATATAGTGTCAAAAGTTATGGGCATATGGTTACCTTTGAATAGAAATATTCTTAGCCTAACATTTGTACTCAGGGTATCGTCATATTTTTATTTTATGATGTTTGTTCTATATATAATATGTGACATACTAGCTATAAACTTTGGTACTCTTCTTGTAAAGAGGTTGGGACTTAATTCTCTGGCTGTAATAGTTATAACTACTGTAATATATAAGCTGGTTAACCTTATTACGATAAAATCTATATACACTAGTACTTGGCTGCACTTTAACAACTGGTTTACAGTAGATTTTATCCTTCCTATATTCGGTAGTGATTATGCATCAGGTGTATATGCAGCTATAATTACCGTGATTTGGATATTATTGGGTAACCTATTGCATAGGTTTGATATTAAGCTAGGTTTATAATTTGGAGGAGATATGTTAGAAAATATAGATAGAAAAAGGGCGAAAATCTGGATAAAGATGGCTATTATTATTTTAGCTACCCTTGTTCTAATTTTGAGTTTGTTTCGACTATTCCTCTATAATAGTAACCAGAGGAAGTTGATATCAGAATTTAAGAACACTAAAATAAGAGAAAAGTTAATAATAAATAACAAAAAGGCAAAGATGGATAAGCCCTATAAGATTAGGGATGGTATTGTATACGTACCTGTCCTAGAGTTATGTAAAAACTTTAATTCTAAGACTAGTTACAAGCTTGAGTCCAAGGGTGGCATTGAGTTTAGCTATAACAACGATGTATACAAACTTGCCAGAGGGTCTAATGAGGTAAGATTTAAAGAGAACAAGGATATCCTAAAAATGGACGGTATTGTCCAATACATGGAAGATACAATATATGTTCCACTAGATTTTATATACAAGGTATTGGATGTAAATGTTGTTCAGGCTAGTGATGGAACTGTATATATGGACAATTATCCTAAAAAGTTTAACTATGAGTGGGTTAAGGAGAATAGGTATATTGCACACGCAATGGGCGGCATAGGTGGAAATACCTACACCAACTCTAAAGAAGCAATGGAGAATTCTTATAAGAGAGGCATAAGGGTGATGGAGGCAGACTTTTCTCTTTCTTCTGACGATAAGCTTATCCTGTGTCATTCATTTGATACTAGCTCTTTATCATCACTGGGCTTACCACTTTCTTGGAATAAGGAAAAACCTAGTGAAAGGGAGTTTTTGAGCAAAAAGATATTGGGAACTTACCATACTATGAATTTTGAGGATGTAGCTAAGTATATGAAAGCCCATAAAGATATGTACTTGGTAGTTGACCTAAAGACTAATGATATAAAGTCTGTGGAAAAATCATATAGGGAACTTGTTAGAGTTGCAAAGAGAGTAGACCCAGATATAATGAAGAGAGTCATACCTCAGATCTACTATGAAGAAATGTATAGACCTTTGATGAATATATATAATTTTAAGTCTATGATATTTACTACATATAGGTTGGAGGAATTGAAGGCTCAGAAAATAGTTGACTTCTCTTATGAACATGGTATAAAAATTGTCGCTGTAAATAAATTTAAATTCTCTAATGTATTAACTAACAAGTTACTTGATAGGGGTATAAGTCTTTATATGTTTACATACAATGACGAAAAAATTGTAAATACACTTAGAAATAACTATGTTAGTGGCTTCTATACAGATTTTTTACCAAAGGACGGAATCAAGAGGGATGATGAAGGTAGAGTCATAATAGAGAAGAAAAATACAGAACAAGAGGGGCAAAACCCTAACCAGGACAGTCAATCACCAGATACAAATGGCCAGACTAATGATCCTAATGCAGCTAATTCTAGCCAAGTAGGACAAGGAACAGGAAAAACAAGTGAAGAAATAGAAACAAATAATAGAACATCAAATGATGAAAATTTAGGAAGTGTAAATTAATTCACTTTAAAGTTAAAATAAAAATAATAGTGGAGAATGGTTAAACCAATCTCCACTATTATTTTGGGAAAATCTTAAGAAAAATTAATAGAAAAATTAGATCTAAAAGGTTACAGAATGTAACTATATGTGTTATAATATGCCTTAGGGTAATAAGGTATGATTATAAGTAGGAGGACATGATGAGAAAAAATATTAAGAGAAAAGTCTTAGCAACGATTTCTGCACTTGCTCTAGCATTTAGTATGATTCCAACATCACTGGCTGATGAAGTGGATACAGATGCATCTAGGTCAGAGTTTGTTAATCAATTAGATTCAGTAAATATAGAAGAAAAAACTTCTGATACACAGGGTGTAGAAATAAAGTTAGAGATGGTAAATGTTGACAGTGAAGGAAAGCTAGAGAAGATAGGGTCGACAGGTTTGGAAACGGAATCTAAGCTTGATTCAGATAACCAAAAGCAGTCTGGAAATATGACTAGCCTATCAGGTAGCAATAGGTATCAAACTGCTGTGAAAATCAGTCAGAATGGTTGGCCTAGGGGTGCTCAAAATGTGGTTTTAGTTAATAGCTCAAGTACAATATCAGGTACTATGGCGACACCGCTTGCAACAACTTACAATGCGCCAATATTACTTTCAAGTAATCAGACGCTTAACCCGAATACCTTGACTGAGATAAAAAGGCTTAGACCTAGAAAAATATATATAATAGGTGATACGAGAGCCCTGTCACCAAATATAGAAAGATCTATTAAGAGTATGGGTATATCTACAGTAAGATTATCAGGCGCTACTATTGGTCAGACATCAGCAAAAATTGCCAATGAAATATCAAGGCACCATGATGTTGATACATCATATGTTGTAAGTATTCAAAATGGATCTGCAGATGCACTTTCTATAGCCGCACAGGCTGGTAGGACTAAAAATCCAGTATTGGTGTCAAATGCTAGTGTCTTAAATTCTGATGCTATGAACTTTATAAGAAATAACACACCAAATGTATACTATATCGGTGGTACTGGATCAATAAATACTTCATTACTATCTAGAATATCTTCTATTGTAGCTAATGGTTCTGAGGCCAATAGAATCTCAGGTGTAGATAGACATGATACTAATGCTAAAATAATAAGCAAGTTTTTTGGTAAGGGACCATTTTCTAATATGCTAATAGCCAAATCTGATGATATCGGAATGATAGATACAGTTGCAGCTGGTCCGTTGGCAGCTATGAAGAATGCTCCAATATTGATAACAAAGAAAGATAGAATACAGAGGGCAACTAATAAATATATATCAGGAATAAGGGCATCTAACCTAATTCAGGTAGGTGGAGGTTTCTCATATAGTGTTACTAGCGGCCTACAAAGAGCCTTATTTGGAATAAGCTCTAATCCAAGCCCGGCACCAAGACCTTCTCAGCCATCACCAAGACCTCAGGTAACTCCAAGTAGAGGTATAAAGGGCAAGACTATAATAATTGACCCAGGCCATGGAGGAAGAGATACAGGTGCTGTAGGATTAAATGGATACAAGGAAAAAGACTGGACACTTGTTACAGCCCATGCTTGTGCCGATTATCTTAGAAGGGCTGGAGCAAAAGTAATTATGACAAGGACTGATGACACATATCCAACTCTTCCTGAGAGAGCTGACTTGAGTAATAATGAGGGCGCAGTATTATTCTGTAGCATACACTACAACAAGGGCGGAAATTTAGTCAATGCTGATACAGGCGAACTAAGTGGTAATGGAGTTGAAGTCTATAAGGGTAAAGGTCAATTCGCAAATAGTGTAGCCAATAAGATATTGAATAATATACTAAATAACTTCAATCTTAGAAACAGAGGTGTGAAAGACGGTACTCACCTTTATGTTATATCAAACACAAATGCTCCTGCTATTCTTGTAGAGGGTGGATTTGTGTCAAGTTCAAGGGATGTAAACCAGTTGAAATATAAGGATGCACAGAAGAAGATGGGTATACAGATTGCCAAAGGTATAGTGGCAGCTTTTAATTAAAAATATTAATATTATATAAAACAAAAACAGTCCATCAGGACTGTTTTTGTTTTATATAATAGAATACAAGCCTTTAAAAAGTGCCTATAAATTATTAGAAGTAGAAGTATTTAATTTGGCTCTATAATATATAGCGTTGATGGTAATAAAAAGTCCGTAAACACCGAAAGGTGAAAACGGATAAAATTACTATCATCGCTATTGTTTTTTATATAGAAAAACATGTCAATTCTGTTGTATAATAAAGTCGACCAAAACCAAATAAC
>OBVS01000107.1_pt1 | contig 54803 bp, 47 predicted proteins | sample 1476211 | NCBI WGS metagenome assembly OBVS01 (sample SAMEA2580025, study PRJEB22360) | human gut metagenome | biome: human gut; feature: human-associated habitat; material: faeces | place: Denmark | collected 2008/2010 | reverse complement strand
AGTTCATCATTATTGATGATACAACTTCGTGAACGTTAAACTTAGCTTTTAAAATCCCAGGAACTGTAGCCCATAGTGCTCCACCTAATATCCCAGCTAATACGACAATAGGAACAAGGATCATTTTTGGTAAATCTAATGATAACCCTACCGCTATTGAACAAAATCCTCCAAATAACATTTGTCCCGGTGCCCCTATGTTAAATAATCCTGTCTTAAATGCAAAGGCAACTGAAAGTCCTGTCAACATTAATGGTGTTGCAGTAGCTATTGTATTACCTATTCTTTCTAAGTTCTTTAGTCCACCTTTAAATAAGTATTCATACCCTTCAAGAGGATTAAATCTCATAACTGCCATTAATATCGCACCTGCAATAAGACCTAAGATTACAGCCATTATAGATTTTAAACCTTGATTTTTTTCCATTAGCTTTCACCTCTCTTTATTCCTGCCATCATTAATCCAACTTCATTTTCATCTGTTTCAGAGGCATTTACTATTCCTATAAGTTCGCCATTGTTAACAATAGCAATTCTATCTGAAACATTTAGTATCTCGTCTAATTCTAATGATACTAAAAGTACAGCTTTCCCACTATCTCTTTGTTCAACTAGTCTTTTGTGTATGTATTCTATAGACCCTACATCTAACCCTCTAGTTGGTTGAACAGCTATCAACAAGTCAGGATCTGACTGAACTTCACGTCCAATAATCCCCTTTTGTTGATTTCCACCTGATAAAGATCTGGCCATTGATTTTCCACCTTCACCAGCTCTAACATCAAAAGTCTCAATAATATTATTTGCGTATTCAGTTATTTTACTTCTATTTATAAGTCCATTTTTAGAAAATGGTTCATTTTTATAAACCTTAAGAACCATATTATCTTCCATAGTATAATCAAGAATAAGTCCTCTTTTATGTCTATCTTCTGGAATATGTGCTATCCCCTCATCAATTCTCTTTCTTATTGAAGTTTTGCTAATATCCTTTCCATTAAAGAATATACTTCCACTCTCTATACCTCTCATGCCAGTTATAGCTTCTACTAATTCGGTTTGTCCATTACCTTCAACTCCAGCTACACCAACTATTTCGCCTTTTCTTACATTTAAAGAAAAGTCTTTTAACCCTAAAACCTTTTTATTGTTTTTAACAGATAAATTCTCTAGCCTTAATACTTCATCTCCTGGATTTGCTTCTACTTTATCAACTTTAAACGAAACTTGTCTTCCAACCATCATCTTAGCCATATCAGCTTCTGTAGTTGTTTTAACATCAACTGTTCCTATACACTTTCCTCTTCTTATAACTGTACATCTATCTGCGGCTGCTTTAATTTCCTTTAACTTATGTGTAATTAGAATTATTGATTTTCCTTCATTTATAAGGTTTTGCATTATTTTAATTAAGTCATCAATTTCTTGAGGAGTTAAAACGGCTGTTGGTTCGTCAAATATAAGAACCTCAGCATTTCTATATAACATTTTTAAAATTTCAACACGTTGTTGCATACCAACAGATATGTCTTCAATTTTTGAGTATGGATCAACATTTAAGCCATAAGTTTTTGATAATTCATCAATCCTTTTAGCTGCATTTTTTATATCAATAGTTAAAAACTTCTTTGGTTCACAACCTAAAATTATATTTTCTGTTACAGTAAAGTTTTCAACTAGTTTAAAGTGTTGATGAACCATTCCTATTCCTAAATCATTTGCTACATTAGGACTAGAAATTTTAACTTCTTTTCCTTTTACTTTTATTACTCCAGCTTCTGGTTGATACATCCCAAAAAGCATCCCCATTAATGTAGATTTTCCTGCACCATTTTCACCTAAAAGAGCATGAACTTCACCTTTTTTTAGTTGTAATGTTACATTATCATTTGCTACAATTCCTGGAAACTCTTTTCGAATGTTAAGCATTTCTACTACATACTCCATATAATTCACCGCTTTCCTCTTTTCATATTTTCAAGGAAATTTAAAGGCTTTGCCTTTAAATTTCCTTATATAATTATTTAATTAAATCGCCTTTTTCACCAGCTACTGTGATTTTACCTTCTTTAATTTGATTGAATATTTCATCAACTTTATCTGTAGTTTCTTTACTTAAATTTGGATTTTCTTTTGGAATTCCAATTCCATCATTTTTAGCATCAAAAGTTAAAGTTTGTCCACCTGGGAATTTACCATCTAATTCAGCCTTAACCATTTCATATGAAGCTGAATCTACTTTCTTCATAGCAGAAGTTAAAATGATTGATTTATCATCTTTGTATATACCATCTGCATATTGGTCAACGTCAACTCCAACTATCCATGCTTCTTTTCCTGCTGTTGCTCTTGTCTTAGCTTCATTTATAGCTCCAACTCCAACTCCACCAGCAGCTGTAAATATAGCTTTAACTCCATTATCAAACATAGTTGCTGCTAATTGTTGTCCTGCTGCTACGTTATCAAATGAACCTTGATAAACTACGTTTTCTGCTTTAATATTCATCTTTGTTCCAAGATTTTCATTTGCATACTTAACACCTTGTTGGAATCCCCAGTTAAACTTTTGAACTGATGGTATTTCCATTCCACCTATGAAACCTAATTCACCTTCTTTTAATTGAAGAGAAGCAGCTACACCTGCTAAGAAACCAGCTTCATGTTCAGCAAAGAATATAGCAACTGCATTGTCACCAACTTTTTCTACTCTATCTGCTCCTGTTTTTCCATTGTTAGGAGCTCCGTCTATGATTACAAACTTAGCATCTGGATACTTATCTTGAGCTTGGAATATAGCTGTCTCAAATTTGAATCCAGGAGTAACTATAAATTTATAATCTGTATCAAAAAGATTTCCTATTTCTTTCATATAATCTGCTTCTGTAGTTCCAGCTGGCTTTAAATAATTACTTTCAATTTTTAAATCAGCTTTAGCTTTTTCTATACCTTCCCAAGTACCTTGGTTAAATGATTTGTCATCAATAGTACCTGCATCAGTAACCATACCTACTTTTAAATCTTTTTTAGCTTCTCCTTCTCCTTCATTTCCCTTACCGCCACAACCTACAAGACCAGTGACCATAAGAGCTGCAAGTGTTAGTGCTATTAGCTTTTTTTTCATAATAATCCCTCCATAAAATAATATATAGCAATCTTTGATATACAAAGAAGTGCGTCGTTAAATAATATTAATCATTGATACCGCTTACAAATCAGATTAAATTTTTTTATTGACCAACCTTATCTTCTGATCCATTTGAAATTACTTTAGGTGGTATCTTTATTCTTTTAATTTTATTTTTTTCATTAGATTCAAATATTTCTAGAAGCAGCCTTATAGATGATTGTCCCAATTCGATTGGAGAGTCTTCTATATAAGTTAAATTAATACCTACTATATCTATAAGATCAATTTTATTAAATCCAACTAAAGCTATATCCTTAGGAATCTTCTTTTTTCTTTCAAATAAAGCTTTAATAACACCTAAAGTCATTCTATTACTGCATGAAATTATTGCAGTAGGTGGATTAGTCATATCTAAAAATTCTTTAGTTATTTCATAAGCCTTATCTAAATTAAATTTTCCCTCTTTTATATAATGATCCATAATTGAAATATTATTTTCGATCAATGCCTTTTTATATCCATTAAGCCTATTTACTGCTGAACTTGAACTTATTATCCCTGTTATTATTCCTATTTTATTGTGTCCCTTATTTATTAATAAATTTGTAGCATCATATCCGCCTTTTATATCATCAACAAATACTCCATTTAAGTCTATATAATTTAGGTCTGCAGAAACCAATACAATTGGTATATTTATGCTGTTTATCATATCAGTAAATATATCTTGAAACTCAGTATCTCCAAATCCGGGCGTCATAATAACTCCCTTTAATCTATGTTTCTTAACCTCATCTAGAGCTTTTATCTCGCTTTTCACATCATTATTTGTGTTAAATAATATTATGTTCAAACCAACTTCTTCTGCAACTTTACTTATACCTTTTATTATCTCACCAAAATATGAATTTGTTATATCTGGTACTATTATGCCTATAGTGTTTGTCTCTCTTTTCGAAAGACTTCTTGCTATTGCACTTGGAACATAATTCATTTCTTCAATAACTTTTAGCACTTTTTCTTTTGTCTCGTCTTTTACATAAGATGAATTATTTAATACCCTTGAAATCGTTGCAGAAGATACACCTGCTTGTTTTGCTATATCATCTATGGTTACTGCCATTTCATTTCTCCTTATGCATCTCTGATCAAAATTAATAATTTTCTCCTATATGCATATTATATATCTATTATATTGATTTATACTAGTCCCAAATTCTAATAAATATAAATTTTGATATTTTTTTCTAACTTATAAGCTACGATAATAAAATTTTTCTGTCTTTTAATTAAACTTTTCTATAAATACAGGTAATATTACCATATACCATTAAAATACTTCTTACTATATTAAAATTTAGATATTATTAATTCAAAAGTATTTAATATCCCTTAACTTCTTCATTATTCATTATTTTAATTATAGAACTTGTACCAAGTCTTGAAGCTCCCTTTTCTATAAATTCTTCTGCTTTTTCAATACTCTTTACTCCACCGGCAGCTTTAATCTTTACATCTTTTCCAACATACTTTTTGAACAACTCTATATCTTCAATAGTCGCTCCACCATTACTAAAACCAGTTGATGTTTTTATAAAGTCTGCTCCAGCTTTTGTAACACAATCACACAATACAATCTTTTCTTCTTCCGTTAAAAGACACGTTTCTATTATTACTTTTAATATTTTATCTTCACATGCTTCTTTTATTTCTCTTATTTCGTTAGTTATATAGTCATAGTTTTTTTCCTTTACCATTCCTATATTTATTACCATATCAATTTCATCCGCACCTTTTTGTATAGCATCTCTAGTTTCAAAAACTTTTACCTCTGTTGTATTATATCCATTCGGGAATCCTATTACAGTGCATATCTTTAAAGCTTCTCCAACATATCCTTTTGCTCTTTTCACAAAAGAAGGTGGAATGCATACTGATGCAACTCCATATTTCATTCCATCGTCACATATAACTTTTATTTCGTCCCATGTAGATGTTTGTAAAAGTAATGTATGATCAACTGTTTTTAATATATCTTTTATATCCATTTCTATCTCCTAACTCCTTTTCTTACTCAATTATCTTGTGTATTATGTCTACTTTAGCTGGCTTTTCATTGGACATTGTATATGCTGATAAAAGCATCTCTTCAGATTTTTCAATTCTGCTCATATCACTTGTATATATAGTAGCTAATATATCACCTTTATTAACATAGCTTCCCATCTTTTTAGATAATATTATACCTGCACCATAATCTATTACATCATCTTTAGTTTCTCTTCCTGCCCCTGCTAATAATGAAGCTATTCCTACCTTTTCTGCATTCAATTCATATACATACCCTTCTTCTTGGGCTTTTACTTCATGTGCTATTTCTGCAATAGTAAATAGATTCTTATCTTCTATTACGCTTACATCTCCACCTTGATTAGCTACAAGTTCTTTTAATTTTTCAAGAGCTTTTCCATTCTTAAGAACTTCCTCTAAAATAGCTCTTCCTTTATTTACATCCACCTCTATATTAGATAACTTAAGCATTTGAGCACCAAGTCTTAAACATAACTCTCTTAGATCTTCTGGACCTCTATCACTTAAAACTTCTATTACTTCTTGAATTTCCAACGCATTTCCTATTGCATATCCTAAAGGTTCTCCATTTAAAGTTATAGCTGCTGATGTATTTCTATTTAAGCCCTTACCTATAGAAACCATAGCTTCTGCAAGTTTTTCAGCATCTTCCTTAGTTTTCATAAATGCGCCATCACCATATTTAACATCTAATAATATAGCATCTGACCCTGAAGCAATTTTTTTGCTCATTATACTAGCTGCTATCAAAGGAATACTATCTATAGTAGCAGTAACATCTCTAAGTGCATATATTTTCTTATCAGCAGGTACTATATTCTGTGTTTGTCCAGCTATTACAAGTCCTGATTTATTAACAAAGTTTATAAAGTTTTCTTTTGATACATTTATATCAAATCCTGGTATTGCTTCAAGCTTATCAAGAGTTCCTCCTGTGTGTCCTAGACCCCTTCCTGATAATTTAGCAACCTTTCCTCCAGCTGCTGCAACCATAGGTACCAATATTAGAGACGTTTTATCTCCAACTCCACCAGTACTATGCTTATCAACTTTTATTCCATTTATTTCACTTAAATCAACAACATCTCCTGATTTAATCATAGCCATTGTTAAATTAACTGTTTCTTCTTTACTAAATCCATTTAAATATATCGCCATCAACAATGCAGACGTTTGATAATCAGTAACCTCGCCTTTAGTATAACCTTCTATAAAAAATTCTATTTCCTCTTTACTCAACTCTTTTTTATCTCTCTTCTTTGCAATAATATCAAAAGCTCTCATACTAAAACCTCCATTTATTCTTCGTATTTATTTAATTTAACCCAAGTTTCAAGTTCTTCTTTACTCTTAGGTATAGTTAATTCATCATTTACTATCTTTGATTTTATTTTGTTAACAGTTTTCATAACTATTGGATCTAATTCCACTTCTGATCCTTCCCTAGTAATATCTATAATCCCTTCTTTTAATCCTGATAAATGAACTCCATCATTCCAAGTATTATCATTCATATATTTGATTTCATTAAAAATAATTTGATTCATATATCTTGTAGCTGTAGAGATTATAACGCTCGGATCAAAATAGTTTTGATTTTCATCTACTCCAAAAGCATATCCGCCACTTTCCTTAGCTGCTGAGAATACCCCAAGCCCTGATGCTCCTGCTAAGTGTTGTATATATTTAACTCCTTTGCTATACATCAACAATGAAGTTTCTCTAGCCTTAAGCGGATTTTTAAAATCGTTTACTACTGCTGTAATTACTTCCCCATCTGGATTAATATATTTAAATCCAGCTTCAAACCCTATAGCTCCTTCTCTTAGATGTGGAACTTCCATTCCTAATATTACTCCAGCTTTACTCATATATCCTGTTTTTTCATAATCTCCTTTACTTAATATTCCTGAAATAACGCCATTTAAAAATGCTTGTTCTTCCCATCTTGTATAAATGGAACTTATATTTTTAGCATCAACCTTTGAATCTATTAAAGTAAACTTTTGATTAGGATATCTTTTTGAAACCGCTTTCACATCACCTTCTTGTTCAGGACCAACAGCAATTATTAATTGATATTCTTCTGTTTCTGCAAATTCTATTAAACTCTTTTCATATTCTTCAGGATATATAGGTTCTGAGTAATCAAATTCTACACCTAACTCCTTCTGTGCCTTTAGTAAACCATCGTAAATTAAATCATTAAAGGATTTATCTCCTAATCCACTTCCAGTAAAAACAACAGCTACTTTTAAATTTTTTTCTTCTTTTGGTTTTAAGCTATTATTCATATTAACACCTAAGGATGCTACAAAAATTATTGTTATAACTAATATTAATGCTCCCATCAATATTCTATTTAAATTTTTAATCATTTAATCTCCTTTATAATGGATAATAACTTGCAATATCTTTTATTCAATATAATTATACATAAATAAAATCCTACTTTATATAAAGAATATTGATATTGAATAGAATTATTTGGATATAATTTTATTAACATTTAATTATTATCTATCTTATATCTGTAAAATATTGATTTTTTATAATTTATTTGACATTTCGTTATAACATTATCAATATCTATCTTCCTCTGGTGAAATTCCTGTATACCTTTTATAGTTTTTAGAAAAATATCCAGCATTAGAATACCCTACTTCTAAGGCAATTTGAGATATCTTCATATCTGTATTTTTTATTAATTCTTTAGCTTTCTTTATTCTATAAATAGTTAAATAAGTGCTAAAGTTTTCTCCTACTTCTTCTTTAAAAAGTCTAGAAAAATATTCGTGTGATAAATATATATGTTTTGCTACATCCATAAGAGAAATATGTTTTTTATAATTATCATCTATATACTTTAAAGCTTTCTCTATAGATCTTGAATATGCTTTAGGCTTAACAATATTATGTTTATCCAATTTCTCTTCATCCTTAATTTCGATCTTGGATTTTATTATTTCATTTATTTTATTTAGTATTTCACTAAGCTCCTTGGGCCTAATATCTGATTTTATTAAATACTCATAAACTCCACAACTTATAGCTTCCTTAGCATATGAAAACTCTGCAAAATTTGTTAGTATTATTATATACACCTCTGGTATCACTTCTTTTATTCTTTTAGATAATTCTATTCCATCCATAACAGGCATCTTTATATCTGTTATAATAACATCCGGTGGATTTTTCAAAGCAATATCATAAGCTTCTTTTCCATTACTTACGCTCCCTATTATATTAAAATCATCTGAAATATTTTTTATAGTATATCTAATCCAGTCTCTTATTGGACCCTCATCCTCTACAACTAGTATATTTAACATAATTCATCCTCCTTTATTTAGGTAATTTAAATATCACTATTGTCCCTTTTCCTTCTTGGCTTTTTATCTCAATACCATATTCCTTTCCATAATTTAATTGTATCCTTTCATGAACGTTAATCAACCCTACCCTGTTTATAGATTCTTTATTCTTAAAAACATTATTTATTTGAATGCTACTCATTCCCTTACCATTATCACTTATTTCTATAATTATATATTCATGGTTTACATAACCGTTTATTTTTATTTCACCTTTATTATTTTCACTTTCCATACTATAAAAAATAGCATTTTCAACAATTGGCTGTAATATTAATGCTGGAACCATTGTATTTTTTATTTTTTCATCTATATATATATCTACTTTGAATCCATCAGGGTATCTAATTTGCTGAAGTTCTATATAAGTTTTAATTATTTCTATCTCATCTTCTAATGAAATAAGTTCGCTAGCTCTAGGCAATATATTTCTTAACAATTTAGAAAATTTATATAACATCTCTTCTGCATCATCATTTCTATTCATAGAAACTAAAAATCTAACCCCACTTAAAGTATTATATAGAAAATGAGGATTAATTTGAGCTTGTAAAAAGCTTAACTCTGCTATACGTTTTTGTTTCTCCTTTTCCTTTATTTCCTCTATGGAATCATCTAACCATTTAACCATATCGTTAAAAGATTCCTCTAACATACCGATTTCATCATCCCTATCAACTTTAACTTTAACTTTTAAATTTCCACACATTACTTTTTCTATTGTATTTTTTATATTTATAACAGGCTTAGTAACCCAAACAGAAATCTTATAAATAACTATAAATGAAACAATTACTACTAAAATTAAAGTAAGTAAGAATTTTTGTGTTATTTGCTTTATAGGTTGTCTAACTATATGTAGCGGTATTTCTTCAACTATTGACCATCCATATCTATCTAATGTAGATACTATCTTCATAAACTCTACATTATCTCTTTTAAATATGGAGTACCACTCCTCTGTTTCTATGTAGTTTCCGTAATCTAATTCTTTATAATAATTTTCTCCTATTAGCCTTTTATCTTTACTTGATATTATATTTCCTTTTATATCTATAATATATATATTTCTACCATCTTTAATAATTTTATTATACCTATCATAAAGCATTTTTTCACTTACATCCATGATAAGCACTCCTAAGGTCTCACCTGTAATTAAGTCCTTTATTACTCTCCCCATTCTAAATATACATTTATAAGGACCTATCCCCTCTTCGTCTTCAAATGTACTAATAAGAACAGTTTTACCATTAGCCTCAATTATTTTGTTATACCAAAGCTCACTTTTTATTGAGTCCATAGTATATTTATTTTTAGAATACGTACTAAAATTTAAACCGTTTTCAGAAATTAAATAAAGCTCTGGCTTCATATTATACTTTCCATATTTCCATACTTGTTCGTTTAATAATCCTTCTACATATTTACTTGAATCAATACCATCCTCTGTATTTTCAATTACTTCATCTGCTCTAATAGATAATGCACTTACTAATTTATTATCTTCAACAATGTTATTTCCAATCTCTTCAATATTTGATACTAATATAGAAATATTATCTGAAACCTCCTCCAAAATTTCGCTATTCATTTTCCCCATTTCAACTTGAACTATCTTATTTGTATCCTTTATCGACCATGTCCCTATGACTATAGAAACAGTTACTATAAATAAGTTTAAAAGTAAACATAACTTTAAAGTTATACTCTTTGTTTTCATAAGCTTAAATCCTCTTATAATATATTTGTATCTTTTATACAAATTATTTTACTAAAATTATCTCATATATGTCTATCTTTATTCCACTAAAAGTATTTAAATATATTCAAATATATAAGTTACTATGATGATTTAATACTAAAAAATCCCTAAGTAACTTATAGTATATAAATACAGTCATTGTTCTAGTAACTTATTTATATATTGTTATTAATAAAAGAAGTTGTATAAAAATACGTTTTGATATTACCTAATAAAAAGGGAAGTTCTAATTCGAACTTCCCTTTTTGCGCATATATAAATAATAGATAAAAATTTCTATTTAAGTTTAAAAACGTCTTTAAGTAAGTAAAATAAATGGTTTAAAAGGGTCTCACGAAACGCAATTTCCTTTAGAAAAATAAAAGATTAACTTTTTTAAGTAAATAAATTTTACTTGAACTTAAATAAATTAAATTTTATATTAAATAGATTTCTGATATCTATTTTTTAACTAATGCAGCATTAATCAATCCAATAAATAATGGATGTGGTCTATTGGGTCTTGACTTTAATTCTGGATGGAATTGCACTGAAACATACCATGGATGATTTTTAATTTCAACAATTTCTACTAGTCTTCCATCCGGACTAGTTCCAGTGATATCCATACCGGCTTCCTCTACAGCTTTTCTAAACTCATTATTAAATTCATATCTATGCCTATGTCTTTCATATATTAATTCATTACTATAAACTTCATAAGCTCTACTATCCTTCTCTAACTTACAAGGATATAAGCCTAATCTCATAGTACCGCCTAAATCTTCTATATCCTTTTGATCAGGCATTATATCAATTACTGGATATTTAGTCTCAGGATCAATTTCAGCACTATTTGCTCCTTCATATCCCAATACATTTCTAGCAAATTCAATTACTGAACATTGCATTCCTAAACATATGCCAAGAAATGGCACCTTGTTTTCTCTTGCAAATCTTATTGCTTCTATCTTTCCTTCAATTCCTCTATCTCCGAAACCTCCTGGAACTAAAATGCCATTGCAATCCCCTAAAATTTCATTGCTATTATCTTTATTAACATCTTCTGCATTAATCCATTTAATCTCCACATTACAATTGTTAGCTAACCCACCATGATTTAAAGCTTCAACTATTGAAATATAAGCATCATGTAACTCTACATATTTTCCTACTAAAGCTATCTTTACATTTTCCCTTAGATTCTTTACTTTATGAACCATTTCTATCCACTCAGTATTATCTATATCTCTACAACCCAATTCTAACTTTTCACAAACTAATCTATCTAATCCTTCTTTATGTAACATAAGTGGAACTTCATACAAGTGTTCAGCATCTAAATTTTGTATAACACATTTAGCTTCTAAATTACAGAACAATCCTATTTTAGATTTTATATCTTCTGATAACTCCTTTTGTGATCTACAAACAATAATGTCTGGTTGTATGCCTATACTTCTTAACTCTTTAACTGAATGTTGAGTTGGCTTTGTTTTTAACTCTCCAGCTTTTCCTAAGTAAGGAACTAAAGTTACATGTATAAAGCATACATTTTCTCTACCAACCTCATATTTAATTTGTCTTATTGCTTCAAGAAATGGCTGAGACTCTATATCTCCAACTGTTCCACCAATTTCAGTAATTACTACGTCTACTTCTTTTTCTTTAGCTACTCTATAAACTCTATCTTTTATTGCATTTGTAATATGTGGTATTACTTGAACTGTTCCACCTAAGTATTCCCCTCTTCTTTCTTTAGATATTACAGACCAATATATTCTACCTGTTGTAACATTATTACTTTGACTTAAATTTTCATCTATAAACCTTTCATAATGCCCTAAGTCTAGATCTGTCTCTGCTCCATCATCCGTAACAAATACTTCTCCATGCTGATATGGACTCATCGTTCCTGGATCAACATTCAGATATGGATCGAATTTTTGTATAGAAACCTTAAGTCCCCTATTTTTTAATAATCTACCTAACGACGCTGCTGTTATTCCTTTACCTAAAGAAGATACTACTCCTCCCGTTACAAATACGTACTTAGTTTTCATACTTTTCCTCCAAAAAAATAAAATTTTTTAATTTATTTTCTTGACACTAAATCCCCTACTTGATATAATCATAATTACCTCACTATTTATGATGGGTTTATAATGCCTAAATTTAATAAGTAGTATGATATCATAGAAAAATAAAAAATTCTAGTACTTTTTTATTTTTATTTATATTATTTTATTTAATCCCTCTTCAATTTTGAAATACATTTCTCTAAACTCTTTATTTACCAATAATTTTTCTTGAGCTTTATTAATATTATAATTAATACTCTTATCACTAATAACTTCAAGCATTTCTTTTACTTTTTCCTTATCAAGACATTTATAATTCTTTAATAACAAAAGAAATATATATTTATTTTCTTTCTTTTTTAATTTTTCATTAATTTCTATTGCGTCAATTCCTAAGTGTGCACATAAAACATTTATAACTATAGTTGTTTTGTCTAAGTTATTTGCACAATTCACAATATCACCTCTATTTTCTATATTATTTCCATTATTTACAGTATATATTCATTTCTATTTAAAAAATAAAAATCTTAGTAAAAAAGTTTAAATATCCCTTTAGTTACTAAGATTAATGATTTTAATTTAATTTGTCTTAACATTTACTGCTAATTTAGTTGTTATCGGAGGTTGTCCAGCAAGCTCCATTGAATATTTAGCTACTATGTCACCGCCATTTTCATTTATATCCACATCTAAATATTCTGTATGTATTTGTAGATCTAAAACTCCATATGGAGTATTATATAATGATATAGAAGTCTCACCTTTCTTAAAATCCATTTTTGCACTTGTACTACCTTCCCTCTCAAGTAGTAAAGCATCATCAAGCATAGTTAGAGTAGTTGTTGTTCCATTCATTCCTGATATTTCTGTCTCTTCATATACAGCTTTAAATCCATCTTCTGTTACAAAAAACTCTCCTGGGGTAACAACTTCTATAACATCATCCTTATCTAAATCATTAAAACTTCTTAATGATATAACTGCTTTCTTTTTCATCTAATCCCCTCCATTTAACTTTATATCCTTTAAATACTTTTGTAATTCTTTGTCCTTAATATCATAAAAACTAAAATAAGCTTGTCTAAATCATATATAAGCCTTTAAATATAATAAAATATTTTTATTTAGTAATATACTTTAGATTCATATTTAATTTTTATCATCTTATAATTTGTTTATAAAGTATAGTTTAAATTTATTATCATAAATTATCAAGATTTATATTTTAACTTTTATAGATTATTTCTCCTTGTCTTTAAACAGAACTTCAAATATTTTAGATTTAAATTTAATCTTAGCTTTTTTATTTTTATTTTTAGTTGTAGACTTTATATCATTTTCATCTTTATCTTTTCCTTCAGATATCTTTTTTTCAATTTCCTTAGAATCCACCGCATCCTTTGTTCCATCTACAAAGCACAAAGGAGGAAACATTACACACCACCAATTTTGTCCTTTTGCTTCACCTATTAAAATTCTATAAGCCTCATATTCTCCTTGAGGAAAAACTAAGTCACCATAAACCTTATCAGGGAAATTTTCTCTTGAAAGCATACTTGTTACTTCATATGAATGTCCATTTTCAATAATAGTATCTTTTGCAATAGATTCTATTGTAGATTTATTATTAACTATAAATTCTCTTGCTTCACTTAAATCTTTACAATCCTTTAATTTATCTGAAACATACTCTATAACTCTATCTCTTACCTTTAATTTTAAACTTTGATCTTCTTCACTATCGCTATTAGCTATAACATGAAATCTTATTATCTCATTTACAATATCTTCATAAGCCAATTCATTATTTTCTTCATTACCTTGTCCAATAATAGAGCTCGAGCATCCTGTAATACTAAATATAATAAATATTAAACACATAATAATAAAAATTCTTTTCCTCATTTTTAAAACCCCCTTATAGCTAAATTATTGCCACATTTCGGAGGTTTATACTTACAAACTAAATTGTTCTTGTAATAAATACATCAGAGTACTTTTCTTTCATTTTTTCGAAGCATCTTTGAGCTTTAAGCATATCATCAAAAAATGCAAAAACAGTAGGTCCACTACCACTCATCATAGTTCCCATAGCTCCGTTATACCTCATCTCCTCTTTAATATTTATAAGAATTTTATGTTTTCTCAAAGTAACATTTTCAAGTAAATTTTTCATATTGTCACAAACCATTTTTAGATTATCATTATTAATAGCATCTATTATTAAGTTGGTATTAGGATGATTTCTAGCTTTTTCTATATTAAATTCTTGATATACACTATTAGTAGATACACCAAACGGTGGCTTAACTAGGACTATAACTTTATCTTTAAACCCCTTTAGCGCTGTAACTTCTTCGCCTATACCTTTACACAAAGCAGTTCCACCCTTTATACAATAAGGAACATCTGCACCTAATTTCAGCCCAAGAATCATTAATTCCTCATCAGATGCATTAATGTTAAATAGAGAATTCATTATCTTTAAAACAGTTGCTGCATCAGTACTTCCACCTGCCAAGCCTGCACATACTGGTATATTCTTTTTTATATTTATATTTACTCCACTATCTATATTATACTTTTCAATAAATAATTGGGCAGCCTTATAAGCTAAGTTTCTTTCATCCGTTGGGACATATGGTTTATTACATTTTATAGTTATTTCTTTTTTTTGCTTTTCTATAACTATCTCATCATACAAGTCTATAGATTGCATAATCATCTCTAATAAATGATACCCATCTTCTCTCTTTCCTACTATATCTAAAGATATATTTACCTTAGCATAAGCTTTCATTCTCATACTTTTTGTTTCCTTTCAACTATAATATAAATATTTTAAAATAAACTTCAGAGATAACTCTGAAGTTTATTTTAATTATATATTTTTTTAGTAATATAGTAAACTAGGAATACTTAAACTCTAATTTAAAGCTTCAATATTATATATATTTCTTTCTTCCTCGTAACTTGAAAATTTATTTATAATACTTACCAACGGTTTCATATCTTCAAAAAACACTATTACTGTATCCCCACGCTTAGCCATATTAAGTGCTTTTTCAAATGCATCTTCTTCACTTAATATAACCTCATATTTCTTTCCATCACTATCTTCCGTTATACCATCAACTATTAATTCAGCGACTTCGCCTTGTTTTCTTCCCCTTAAATCTTTATCTTCTTTAACTATAATATAGTCTAGATATTTAGATGATATCTTTCCTATTTCTTTTGCTGTACCGTTAGTCCTATCTCCCGGAATACCTATTACTCCATATAACATCCCACTATTAATTTCTTTCACTGCTGAAAGAACTGAATTATACCCATCTATGTTATGTCCATAATCTAATATAACATTTATACCATTTATATCATAACAATTAAATCTACCTGAATTTTTATGTGAATTTAATAGATAGGTTGTAATTCCATTTTTTATCATGCAATAGTCTATTCCCATTCCTACTAGAGCTCCACATATTGCTAATATATTTTCAATATTAAAAGTTAATTTTCCATCTAAAGTTATCGGAACTTCTTTTATCCCGCATATAACATATTCCTTCCCTTTATTGGAAACTACTATATCATCATTTTCTAAATAAACGGATATATTACTTATTTTACTTTGTTTTAGGAGTGGGTTATTGGAATCCTTGCTAAAAAATATTATATTAGCTTTTATTCTATTTAATATTGATTTACTCCAATAATCATCAGCATTTAGTACAACATACCCATCTTCTTTAACAGCCTCTCCTACTAATGATTTAACATAGCATAATTCTTCCATGCTATCTACTCCATCAATCCCTAAATGATCTTCTCTTATATTAGTTATTACCGCTACATCTGCTAAATCATAGGCTAATCCTTTTTTAATCATTCCACCTCTTGCTGTTTCTAGAACTGCTACATCAACATCGTGATTTAATAAAACAGCTTTAGCACTATCAAATCCTGTATCATCACCACTATCTATACATTCATCGTTTATATATATCCCGCTAGTACTTGTCATTCCTACACAGTATCCCATTTTACTTAAAGTATGACTTATTACCCTTGTTGTCGTTGTTTTACCATTAGTTCCTGTTATTGAAATAACAGGTATATTATAAGGTCTATCATTATATAACATATTAACTATTTCTTTACCTATATCCCTTGGAATACCACTACTTGGATTTAAATGCATTCTAAGTCCTGGGGCAGCATTAACCTCCATGATTATTCCATTATTATATATAGGTTTTGATATATCTTCTGTACATATATCTATTCCACATATATCTAAATTTAGAGTTTTAGCAGCTCTTATACATAAATTTATATTTTCTTTACATATTTCATCCGTATAATCTATAGCCTCTCCACCAGTTGATAAATTTGCATTTTTCCTTAAATATATAGTTTCTCCAGAAGCTAAAATATCATCTAATACCTTTCCTTTTTCATTTATACATTTAATAACTTCTTCATCAATCTTTATTTTAGTCAATGATTTTTCATGATCTTCTCCTCTTTCAGGGTTATCATTTAATTTATCTATAAGTTCTCTTATAGTATTAATTCCATTTCCCTTTACATAAGGTGGCATTCTAAGAGATACAGCTACAACTTTGTAGTTAACTACACAAACTCTAAAGTCATTTCCTTTATAATATTTTTCTATAATTATATCTTTAAACTTATCTTTAACAGTATTATAAGCATTTAGTAATTCTTTTTCATTTTTAATATTAAGAACTACACCCTTCCCTTGATTTCCATACTGAGGTTTTAGCACAACTGGATATCCTATTTCTTCTCCGCTCTTTAATAAATCTATTATATTTTTTACTTTAAGTCCTTTCGCAACTGGGATATTCTGTATTCCTAATAGTTCTTTTGTTAACAATTTATTGCAAGAAATATCAACTGAAACACAATTAGTATTAGTTCCTATCGATGCTTCAATTACCCTTCCTTGCTTACCATATCCTATTTGATGAAACTCCCCATTTCCAAGAGTAATGACTGGCAATCCAACTTTATTAGCATAATCACATATTGATTTTGTACTAGGTCCCATTGTTTCATCTTTCAAAATATATTCTAATAATTCTATTCTTTCATCATAATTTATAGGTATCTTATTTATCAATGCATTTATTATATCAACTGCTAGCTTAGAGCTTTCTATCGCTACATTTTCATATATATATTGATAAATTATATAATAATGGTCATCCTTTATTTCTCTAGATTTCCCATAATGCACGTCTATTCCTAATTTATTCTGTATTGCTATAGTAATGTGTTCACATATATGAGCTAAATATGTTCCTTCTCTTAACCTTTTTACGAATCCTCTTTCTTCGTCAATTCCACATCTATGTGTATTTAGTTCTGGAATCATACTAATAAGATTATCATTAAAATCTTCTATATCTTTACTTGGTGTTTCACAGTATCCTTCTAAATCTACATCTATTCTTATGCACTTTTTATGAGAATAGATATTTTTCCCTTTAAAGACCTTAGTCTCTATTATTTTCATCTTTACTATTATCCTCCTCAAAAGGTAACTTAGTTAGGAGATTAAATTTATCCCCTTCTTTTAACACATGTAAACTTACATTAAACATACTTAATACTTCATCATAGTATTGCTCAGATACATTGCTATGTGTTATATTTCTAGCGTCTAGAAAATATACAGCCCCTGTACCTACAACTTGTGCTATTCCACTATCTTTTACCACTATAGCCGTGTCCTCATCTATTCCAATTCCTAAAACTTCTGGATTTTGAGCGATTCCTGTTAATAACCTCCCAATTCTTCCTCTTTGCGCAAAATGTTGATCTATCATTATTCCTTTTACAAAACCAAGACCAGGTGCCATTTTTAAAGTGCATTTTCTTGGGGACTCATCATCTTCCCCTTTAACCACCATAGTATCACTCATAACAGAAGCCCCTGCAGATGTTCCAACTATTATACATCCTCTAGAACTTGCCTCTTTTAAAGCATCATAAATAGGAGTTCCCCCTATTAAGCTTGTTATGCGTAATTGATCCCCACCTGTAAAGAATATAAGTGATGCTTCGCCTACCAGTTTTATATTTGCTTCCTCTAGTGAATCAGCCCTCTCTTTTATATTCAATCCTTTTATATTATTAACTCCTAATTGCTTAAATACTTTAGTATATTTTTCTAATGCTTCTTTTGGATATTCTGTTGCTATTGTAGCAATTAAAATATTATCTTTTTCTTTATCTATTGAACCACAGACTTTTTTTAATATTTCTTTATCGCCTTCTTTATCTTCTGCGCCTCCAATTATTATTAAATCGCCTTTAATTTTTTCTGACATTTTTTCACCTCTTATCTTATGCATTCCTTATTTTATCCACCCCAGCATAATATTATTCACTATAAGGTGTAATTACCATTTTTGTTGGCAAAAAAAATAATGATTATAGAACAAATAAAAATCTATTCTATAATCATTATTGAATATTCTAATTATTATTATAAATTAAAATGTGGCTCTACCTGGTATTATTAATTTATCTCCTGGTTTTATGTTTTCATTTCCATCTAATTCATTTAATTTATTTAATTCATCCATGGTTGTATTATATCTCTTTGCTAAATCCCACAAAGTATCATCTTCACCAACAACATATATAGTTATTGATGCTTTCTTTTCTTTGACTTCAGCTGGGCCTTCAATAACATTTATTACACATTCTTTATTTACTTTGTAACAAACCTTTATAGTAAGTCCAACATTAGCTCTTATAGAAATTGAGTTACCTTCTATATTAGCATCTAAAGTTTCTAGAGATACTTTAATTAATGCATTCATACCCTTTTTAGTATCTTTTATATCTGCAGCAGTAATAAATGGAACCTTACCTGTTACCATACCATAATTTAAGTCTTCACCTGCAAGTTTATAAATAACAGATACCTTAACTATTCCTTCAATTTTAACTTTATCATCCTCAACAATTTTATCTGTAATAATAGGATGACCAGTTACGCATATTATTTGTTCTAATCTCTCTTCTTCATTTTTTAGTTCTATGTTATCTTTAGCCATAGCTTCTATGTTTGTTATTGAATGTATAGCTCCAAACTCTTTATTATCTTTTTCAAGATCAATATTCATAGTTGGACAGTATGCATCTTTTAACATTTCAATCTTATCTCTTGAATAAACTTTAACTCTTCCTTTAACTAAGAACTCTATATCTACTACTCTATTTTCACCTAAATCATCTAAATTAATTGAACATTGTTGATCTTTAATACATAAATTTAATGAACTAATCATATCACTTGATATTCCAGGCATTTCTTCTTCTTTTGATAAATAAACATCATCTTGTAAAGTTATAAGTTCCTTATTTTCTTTACCTTTATATAATACCTCAATTCTACAATAGCAACCAACATATACTTTATCTTCTACAATCTTGATTTCCTTTTTATGAACGTTCATTGCACACTTTAACACTTCTTCAATTTCAGGTTTATCCATAGTTACCTTAAGCATAGATTTTCCTATTAAATCAACTTCTTTTTCCCCTTTTACACCATTAAGAGTTTCATCCTTTTTCCTAATTTGTATATCTTCTTTACCTTCTATATCTTTTACGTATTCAAATTCGCCATTTTTATAAACTTCCCATTTTAAAGTTAGTATACCATCAATACCTACTTTTCTTTCATTCATCCAATCAGCTTCAATATGTTCTATCTCACCTTCAACATCGCATAATATATTATGTTCATCACTATTAAGATCAAGATAGTTGGCGAATTTATCAGTAAAAACAACTGAATGTATTTTATTTGATGGTGAATCTGTTATAGTTTCATCCTTTGGTAAATAGAATACTATATAATTTAATTGCCCTTCTACCATAATCTTGTCTCCAAGAATTTCCTTATTAGTTATGGTAGCTTTTGCATCTACTCCCAATACTTCTTTCATATCAGGATATTGTGAATCTCTTATTAGATATTCTCCCTTTAGTACATGATTAGTTGAATTTTCTCTAAGTAATTGTTCATAACGAACGACTTCTTTTATTACATCTATTTGTGACATATAATCCCTCCCATACGATACCTAGTATTATATATATTTATGACCATATATATTTATTCATACTTATTTAAAATGTTTCTAAAATAAAAAAATCAAATTTCAACATTTTAATTACTCTTATTTACATTATAGGATTGTTTATCTAAATAAATGTCGAATTATAAAAACAGTTTAAGTTTTTTTTGTATTTTTTTAAATAATATGTTGACATATAATAAAATATGTCGTATTATAAAAGAGGTTATTGACCATATAACCTCTCATAAATTCTCAATACCCTTTTATACCATAGTTGAAAGATGGAAACCCACCATCTTTCTTTTTTTATTTCCATACAAAAAAATATGGAGCTTCAAAAAAAAGAAGCTCCATTCTCTATAAAGCAAAATATAATTGTACTGTCTTAGTTAATACATCTGAATAGCTGTAAGTTACTGTCCTTTGAATATCATTCTCTAGCCTTACTACAAAAATGCTTGGGTGAGCACTTTCTATTACTCCGTTGTTTACTAGGATCTTTTTCCTCCCACCGTTTGCTTTTAGAGTTACTTTATCTCCTATATGGTCTTCTATATCTCTTTTTATAGCGGCGATAGTCTTTACTTTTTCCACATAAACACCTTCTTTCTAAATAATATTATACACCCAAACCCACTTTTTGTCAAACAAAATTTATATTTTATCACCTTTAATATAAGTTGTCAATGTAAACTTTTACCTTTTTTAGTACTCTTTTATACATTTATTAGTATATCTATCTTTTGTTTTTTTATACATTTTATTTGTATATTTAATAAATTAGTCATATTTTAGTATAAAAATAAAAACCCACTGTATTTCAGTAGATTTTTAATAAAAAATTTTAAATATACGGTGACCTTGGATATCCTTCCCTATATTTCCCTCTAGTTTGTAAACCTCCAATCCCTTTTGTTCCCGTAATTGTATTATCTATAACATCTGTTATTGAAACAACCTTATCAATTCTTGTATATGCTATTTTTTCGCACACAAATACAGGGTCTAGGCAATGAATTAATACCCTATTAGGTGAGCTTGCAAAATTTGCTCCTGCATCTAACATACACTCATAGCAACTTTGACATGCTCCTGCAAAAATTACTAATTCATCATAACTAGAATTATAATTTCTTAAAGCTTTTACAGACTCTATATAATATCTTGAATTTCTATAATTATCTAGATTTAAATAATCATCTGTTACTCGCAGAACACTATCATGTCCTGTTAAAACAACTATATCCGGTTTCATTTCTTTAACTAAATCAACTATTAACTCTGGTTGCTTTCTTTCAGGAATCGCTCTACCTATAGCCTCTAAGGACAACTGCTTATAAACCTTAAGACACATTTCAAGGTATTCACTATCACCATCTATGTGTAGTATTTTCCCGGGTCTCCCAAAAATTAATTCTTTATTTTGCTGTGTCTTAGAGGACTTACTCCCCCTTGTTAAATTATTTATCATATTCATAGCTTCTGTATCGCCCCTCATTGATACAGCTTTCTTTATAGCTTCCTCTACTCTTGTATTTAATATCTTTTCTTTTGCCCCTACATATTGCCCATCCACTTCTTCTAGATCTTCCTTTTTCGAATCTGCTATAATTCTTATACTAATACCTTTTAATACATAAATAGGATTACCATTATCATCTTCTTTAATATCTATTATTTTGAACGTAATGTCTTTATCATATGATTTCCTAACTACTAAATCACCTATCTCCATTTTTCCCTCTTAGCTTATTACTTTATATTATCCTATGTCGAATTTTCTTTATTTGTACATAAAAAAAGTGCTCTTGGCACTTTTTTTAATCTAATTTATACTCTTTTTTAAATTCTTCTAAAAACTTAAGCATAGCTTCCTGCTCATTTATTATAGATTCAATTTTATTACCAAAAGTATTTTGCCCCCAGTTTACTTCGTTATAATAGTATCTATTAGCTAGTCTCCAATACCTTTGTGGAAATTGTAAATACGCATATAATACCTTATATTCACTATCTAAAAGCGGTGAAACTTCATTATATGATTCTATAATTGCATTTGCAAAATTTATATCCCAGTCAACTCTTTTTAGAACTTTTATCATAAAATTAGACATATCAAAAGTTCTTACTTCTCTTTTACAGTAATCAAAATCAATTACATTACAATTATTGATTTCATCCAAAATTATATTATGATATGTGAAGTCATGATGGCAAAAGCTTTTTTCATTTTCTGCTATTTCACATAACTGCATATATTCTGATTCTTCTAATGTTTTTAAAGCTTTTTTACCTATCTCTTTATAGAATTCCATTGATTTTAAATATAGTAAATCAAAACTATTTTTATTATTCTTCTTTCTTACCATATCTCTCATTTTATCAAAGGACTTTATTCTTTTATTCATAAGGTGAGTCCATCTACCCAAATCACTCTTCAGCTTAGAATTTTCTGGAGGATCATATCCCTTTGATGCCTCATGTAAGCTAGCAAGAGTCTTTGCTGCTAATTTCACCTCGTCTATGTTATGAAAATCACATTCTCTACCCTCTATCCATTCAGATAGCGTATAAAGATCTTCATTAACTAGGGCATATGGTTCCCCATCTATGTTCAAAAAATATCTATCAACACCTTTAAAGCCATTATTTATTAAATGCTCCTTAGCGCCATAAACAAATAATAGCTTTTGAGGACCATAATTAATCTTCTTTAAACACCTTTCACCCTTATTAGTCTTTAAATAATATACTCCTTTATTTGCTTTTAAAACCTCAATTTTTACGTCAAACTGCCTTTCTATTTCAAATTCTCTCATCATAACGCTCACCCCCATTATATTTATATGACTATATGTATTCTTTTATTAACATTTTATTCCTATATTTAATATAATAAATTAAAAACAATGTGAAAGGATTAAATCATGAAGATAGGCATAGATGGCAGAGCTGCAAAATGGTATAGAGGGACAGGAATTGGCACATATACTTATCAACTTATAAATAGTATAAATAAAGTTGATAAACTTAATGACTACTTAGTTTTTCTACCCGAAAATTCAGCTCTAGATTTAAGTGATAATTTCAAAGTTGAATCAGTAAAGGCCACTTCGAATTCTAATTTTTGGGATGAAGTTAGAGTTCCTAACATTTTAAATGATACTAATATAGATATCTACCACGTCCCTCAAAATGGTGTTGGTCTTTCTCAAAGCATAAATTGTCACAAAACTATTACTTTGCATGATATAATCCCATTGAGAATGCCAGAAACAGTTAGTGATCGTTATTTATATATATTTAATAACGAACTTCCTAAAATCATAAATAAATGTGATGGTATATTAACAGTTTCTGAATTTTCAAAGCAAGATATATCAAAAGAGTTTAATTTTCCTGAGGATAAAATTTTTGTTACACATCTTGCTGCTGAGGATATATATAGGCCCTTGAATAAGTGTCAATGCAAAAAAATTATTGAAGAAGAATATAATATAAAAGATAATTTTATTCTTTATGTAGGTGGTTTTAGTCCCAGAAAAAATATAGTAGGCCTAATTGAAGCCTTTTCTCTTCTTTCTAGGAATACAAACGAAAGTCTTAAACTAGTTATAACAGGTAAAAAAGGAATCTCATATGACATATATAAAAAGAGAACCGTAGATCTTAATATCGAAGATGATGTTATTTTTACTGATTTTATTCCTCTTGAAAAGTTACCCATTTTTTATAATGCATCTGAATTATTAGCTTATCCTTCATTTTATGAGGGATTTGGTTTGCCTCCATTAGAAGCAATGGCTTGTGGCACGCCAGTTATAACATCCAACGTGACTTCTCTTCCAGAGATCTGTTATGACTCGGCTTTGCTAATTAATCCTTATGATATAGATTCTCTAAAATCTGGGATGGAAAATGTTTTATACGATGACGCTCTTAAAGCAAGAATGATTAAACAAGGACTAATAAACAGTTCTAAGTATTCATGGAATATAACCGCTAAGTCAACACTTAAAGCTTATGAAAAAATTATTAAATCTTAATATATTTAAATTAAAAGGACATCAAATTTAAAAATATGATGTCCTTTTAATTATTAATAAAAATATTCGACCATTTCAGTTATAAAATTTTCTATAAAATCTTGTCTATGCTTTTCATTACCAATTTTATCTTTTAATCTATTTAAAAATACTTCGTATTCCCATTGCTTCTGTTTATAATAATAATCCCTTGATATTGTTATAAAATCCCTAGGGAAACTTATAATAGCATATATGAGTTTAATTTCTTGTTTGCTTAATTTTTCTATTGAATCATAAGAATCTAAAATTAATTTAAACTTATCAAAGTCATAACAACTATTTTTTATTACTTTTATTGAGTAATTTGCTATATCTACAGCTCTAGTATCTATCTTACAGTAATCAAAATCTATTATTTTAACATCATCTCCATCGATAATAAAATTATGATGTGCTAAATCATTATGACATAAAACTCTTTTATTAAAATCCTCTAACATTGAATTGTATTCACACATAGCTAAAAGTTCTATAGACTTTTGTATTTGATCAATATTACTATCAACATTTTCTAAAAATATTTTATCAAATTCACTTTTATGCCTAAATCTTAAGGCGTACTCTTTAATATTAATTAAATCTTCTTTTGCTTTGCTAAATTGATATGGCAAATATTCTCCTAAATTTCCTTTAACTATCTCTGTACTTAATTCATTAAATATTCCTTTTGATGCTTTATGCATATTAGCTATGCTTTTAGAACACATCTCAACTTCAACAGGATTAGTAAATGTTGCTTCCCTTCCCTCTATCATATTTAATAAAACGTAAGTATTAGAGCCAAATTTATAAGTTATTTCTCCATTCTTACCTTCATAATAACTAAGTACACTATTGTATTCCTTTGATATATAATTTAAAGCTTCACTTATAAATCTTATTCTTTCTTCGCTTGAATCAGTAAGTTTTAAAATTTTTTTACCTTCATTTGTTAATAAAACAAATACTTTTCTTAGAGGTATTATATCTTCAATTTCTAAAGATAACTCTTCAAAAAATTCCTCGTTCAAATCATATTGGCATAATATCTCTCTGTCTACATATCTAAATTTATTCATACTTGAAAATCCCCCACTAAATTATTAAGCATCTACTATCCATTCTTTTAGCTTTATATAGCATTTCTAAAACTCTATCTTCATTTGTATCTATCTTTTTTAGGATATATCTTTCTAGCACTTTAAACTCTTCATTTGGATATGAACATAAAGCTCTTAAATACTGCTTACTGTCACTTTCCAAATTAGCAATTTTAATATAATAATCTATTACTTCTTCTATGCTAAATTCTATATCCTTCCTCTTTATTTTCTTTATATATGAATATATATCATGCTCTTTTAGATTGTATGCTAGATATTTTATTGTCCCTATAAATATTTTATTATTTTCTTCCACAAATAAATTATTTTCATCAACCCTACTTAAGCAAACTTCATAATTCCTCATACTCCTATAAATTAATTTTCTATAATTATTGGAATATATATGATTTAATGCTTTTCTTCCCTTATTTAATAACATTTCTCCATTTCTTATTAAATAGAAATCAATTGAATTTAAGTTATTTTTATTTTCAATTTCTTTTATATACTTACCTATTAGAATCATTTGTGAGTTATAATTATCAATTTCCCTACCTATTGATGCTCCAATCCGAGGTAATAAGTTCTCCTTATAACACCCCATTCTATTATGAAATAAAACTATATTTTCAATTTGATTAAATGTACCTTCTAGATTTTGTTCTTTTACTTTGTTTGTCTTTCCATTTAATATATAAATATCTCTTTCTTCTAAATATGATTTTAGCTCTAACTTTTGCATCTCATCACCTCTATCAAATAAAGTTATCAACAAACTTTTCTCTTTCATTTCTATCTTTTAAATATTTATTTATCTTATTTAATAAAAACTCTTCTCCCCAAGGCTGCTGTTCCCAATAATATTGTAATCCTATTTGCCAAAACCCTTGCGGAAATCTAATAAATCCTTTTATAAGTTTTAATTCTTCCTCATATAACGAATGTGTTTTTGAATAACTATTTAATACAAGCTGAGCTTTATCATTACTCCAATTTCCATCCTTCATACACCTAATCAACAATGATGCTAAGTCATGTATATGAGTATCTAATAAACAGTAGTCAAAATCTATAATATTTAATTCACCATTCTTATCTATTAATACATTATGATTTGCATAGTCATGATGACAAAAGCCACGCTTAAGCACCTCATTCTCCATAATTCCAATATAATTATTCACTTTTAATTCCTCTATAGCCTTTTTACCTCTTTCTAATTCTTCATCTATGGCTCTTAAATATACTTCATCAAATTCAGATTTATAGGCTTTTTGATAAATTCTTTTCTTAAAATCTAGTATTTCATCGCATCTAGTTTCAAATACCTTTATCCAAGAAAACCAACCTATCCTCGGTCTCATAATATTGCTTGTTGTAAATCCTTCACTACATTTATGTAGTTCCCCTAGCTTCTGAGCTGCTAACTTCAACTCCCCTGAATTCTTATAGTTGCAGTTTCTACAATCAATCCATTTATTTAGATATGCGTAACTACTTCCAAGCTTTATATAGCCCAAATTTTCCTTAGTATTAATTATTTCAGGTATCTTATTAAACCCACGTTGTTTTAAATGATTTATTGCAGAAAAAATAAAATAAAAATGAGGAAATTGATATTTAATTACTTTAATACCATACTCCTCATCATCCGTTTTGATTCTATAACTATTTTTAACTTTTTCTATACTTATTATTTTTAATGGATAGTTAGATTCAATTTCTTTTTTTATATATAAAATATCCATGTAATTCTCCTTAATAATTACTCAATGCCATTATATGAAAGTCTATATTTTATTGTGTTTACTATCACAGAATTAAATTATTAATAATATTCTGTTATATATAAAAAAATAAATAATATCTATAAATATATAAGATAATTTAGGAGGATTAGTATGAAAATATCTATAGATGCTAGAGGAATTACCTTATACAATGGTAGTGGAATTGGTACTTATACTGAAAATCTTGTTAGAGAATTGCTTAATATAGATAAAGAAAATGAGTATTCATTATTTTGGACAGGTAAAAATTATGAAAGTTATAAAAGAGAAAATAGCCAAATAATCTTCACTTCAAGAAGGCATAGTGGATTTTACGAAAATTATTATTTTCCAAACTTTATTAAAAATAATAACATAGATCTTCATCATATCCCTCAAAATGGGATTGGGCTTTGTGAAAATTATGAAAACAACTGTATAGTTACTATACATGACTTAATTCCATATATTTTACCTGAAACTACTGGTCGAGGATATTTAGAGAGATTTTTAAAAAATATGCCTTCTATAATTGATAACTCCAAAGGAATACTTACAGTCTCAGAATATTCTAAAAAGGACATTTTAAAATTTTTTAATCACATTCCTGAAGAAAAGGTATTTGTTACTCCTCTAGCAGCAAACTCAAACTTCAAACCCCTTGATAAGGATTATTGTAAAAACTATATTAAAGAAAAATTCAATTTCAATAAACCCTATATACTATACATAGGTGGATTCAGTTTACGGAAAAATGCTCGAGGACTTATTTTAGCTTTTGATAAAATATCTAAAGATTTAAACGAGCCTCACATATTGCTTTTAGCTGGTTCACTTAAAGATGAAGGAAAGAAGCTTGCTGAGCTTGCAAAGTCATTGCCATCTAATGAAAATATATTATTTACAGGATTTATCGATGATGCTCTTCTTCCAACTCTATATAACGGAGCTGAAGCTTTTATTTATCCATCTTTTTATGAAGGATTTGGTCTGCCTCCTTTAGAAGCTATGAGCTGCATGACCCCAGTTATAACATCTAATACAACATCAATTCCTGAAGTTACTGGTGATTCATGTATATTAATAGACCCTTCTAATAAAACAGAGCTTGAAGAATCATTATTAAACTTACTAAATAACAATAATTTTAAAAAAGAATTATCAAAAAAAGGATATGAAAGAAGTCTCCAATTTTCTTGGAGGCAAACCGCCATCAAAACATTGGAGGCTTATAAAGAAATCTCTAAACACTAATTATATACGTTATATATTATTTCATTAAATTTATCATAACTTTTTATCTCTGGAGCCTTTTCCACTATATTGCTTAATATTAGGAAAGGGCTACTCCCTTGTACTTTAGTACCTTCTTTATTTATATTTTTTGTCCTTAAAGAATATAAAGAACTAGGTACAAAATTACACTCTAACATTTCCTTTGATAACAACTCCTTATTAGTTGATGCATATGAAATAAAACTTTTTATTGCTTCTTTATTATTTTCAATATTTAAAGCTACTAAGTTTTCACCACCTATATCATAAAATTTATTTTCACCTATATTAAGACTTGGTGGATTTTTACACTCCCATATTCCATCTATACTATTGTTTATTAAATCCTTATAAAAATCTATAGAGGCAATTCTACAAATATAATTGCTATCATTTATAAAAGATTCATTATATATTGAATTTATAATATCATTAATCTGATTATTTTCGTAACTTTTTTCTTCATAATCAACTAATTGTGCAGCTAACAAAAGCCTTATATTTTCTTTATCTTGACTAGAAAATATATTTATATCTCCATTGCTCTTAGTATAAATATCTTTACAAATCTCTATTAATCTTTCCCAACTATTAATATCCTCAGCCTTATATCCAAACTTCTTTAAAATATCACTTCTTAGATACAATGCTATTGGATTAGATGTAAAGGGAACTGCATAATAGTTATCCTTTATTTGCACTTCTTCTAACCTACTATTATTAAAATTTTTATTATATGTCTCTATTATTTGTTTATTTTCATTCGTAAATTCTATTTTATCTATAACACTATTTAATTCCTTGAAATTTAAATGAACTATACTAGGTAATTCATTTGGAACAGTATTTAATATTTTATATAAATAATCTTCTTGCTTAACACTCACGACTTTAATGCTAACTTTTTTATTATTTTTCTCAAACTCCTTTGCAGTAGAAGTAAAATATGAATAATATTTATCTTCAACCCATATATTTATATTTCCTTTTATTATATGATCATTTGTATTAGTTACTAGTGTATTTACCAACAATACAGTAAATATAATTATTATAAGGTATATTGATAATTTTCTTCTAATTTTCATCTAAATCACGTCCTAATATATAATTAATAATACTTAACCAACCTAAATTTAATAACATTAAATAACTTTGCTTTTTAATGAGTATTATACTATAATAATTAAATATATAAAATATTAGATAGGAGATTGTTATGCATATAGATAGTTTAAATTATTTTTTTCAAGTTGCTAACTCAAAAAGTATTTCAACTGTAGCAAAAAATGCGCATATATCACAATCTGCACTAAGTCAACAAATATTAAAATTAGAAAACAAACTAAATGTAAAATTATTGAATAGAAGTAATAAAGGTGTTAGCCTTACTCCTGAAGGCGAAATTTTATTTAAGTATTGTGAATCTATACTTAGTGCTTATAATAAAATGCAAGAGGAACTATTAAACTCTGTAAATAAAAAAAAGTACATATCAATTGAAGCTGTAGAATCAATTAGCTTAACCATTTTACCTGTTATTGTATCAAAGCTAAAAAAAGTATATAATTCATACACAATAAATCTTAACACTATAGAGTGTTGCACAAACACAAACTTGATAAATAATATATGTGATATATATATATGTTATAGAAAACCTGAAGATCATGAAGGAATTATTACAAAAGAGATAGGACTTGATGAAATCGTTTTGATATCTGATGTTAATTTTCCAATTAACTCTATAAAAAAGGATCATCTATTTGATTTACCTATAATATTTCCTTCTGATAAAACTTGTTTAAAAAAATCATTATGTTTAGCTTTAAATTGTGATGAAAAAAAGCTAGATAATTTAAATATACTATACAGCACTAATTCATATTTTGCAGCATTAAATGGAGTCTTATCCAGCAAAGCTGTTACTTTTGTTCCAATGAGCATATATAACAATTATTGTTCAACAACTAATATAAAAAGAATAAGGATTGAAGATTTTTCTCTTTCTCTTCCAATATACATAAATTATTTAAATTCATTTTATAAAATAAATACAGAATTCGTAAAATCACTAAAAAACATATTAAAGGGTTACTTAATTTAGTAACCCTTTAATATGTTCTAAGTAATAACCACTCGGCTATTTCCCTTAATATATTTTTGTATTCATTATTAGGAAGCATATCTATTCCTTTAAAGCATTTTTTCATATATTTTTCAGCTAATTCTTTTGCCATTTTTATTCCATTATTTTCTTTTACTAAGCTTACTATATTCCTTACTTCATCTTCCGTATAAAAGTCTTTTCCAAGAACATCATCAAATGCTGATTTATTATTTTTATATGCATAAATTAATGGGATAGTATATATTCCTTGCTTCAAGTCATTTGCCGCAGACTTTTTAATACTATTATCATTTCCTTCATAATCTAAAATATCATCTATTATTTGAAAAGCCATACCTAAATTATGTCCTATTTTTCCAAGTTCCTTACTAACCTTATCATCTGCATTACATTCAGCTGCTCCTAAATATAATGAAATTGAAAACAATTCTGCAGTTTTTCCTGAAATTCTATTTAAATAATCTTTTACTGATAGTTTCATAGAAAACCTAGAATTTAGCTGATTCACTTCACCCATACAAATTTTTGACATTGCTCTCGAATCTACTTTTATAGCTTGCAATGAAGCACTTGTAGCCAAAATTTTAAAACATACACAGAAAAGATAATCCCCTATGTATACAGCATAATCCTTTCCATATTTAGATTGGATAGTTTCTCTACCTCTTCTAAGTTTAGAATCATCTATTACATCATCATGTACCAGCGTTGCCATATGTAGCATTTCAATCACAGCTGCAGTTGGAATAGATTTTTCTGTATCATTGGTCCCAAATTTTGATCCTATTAAAACAAAAGCAGGTCTTAACAACTTACCACCTGACTCTATTAATTCTATTATGGAGTTTTCGATTTTCTTGTCCTTGCATTTAACATTCTTTTTCATTAAATCCAATACATCAACAAGTTCTCGTTTTATCTCAGGATAATTATTCCAAATATTGTCCATTACAATCCACCTTCTTAGTGATAGTCTAAGTCATAGACTTAATATCTTTACCTATTAATATAGTTAAATCAATGATCTACATAATAAATAATAATATTAATAGTTACTTAAGTAAAATATCGAATTTAAATCATATATTGATTGAATTTTATATAAGTTTATAAATACTAACCTTATTTAAACATAATCAATTTATGATAAATTTTTTTAAATAAAAATCTTAATTATAATTTCTATATGTTTTTCTTATTTATATCATAAAATCAAGAATATATTATTGAACTTAACCTAGATAATTCTATTCAGTATTATCTAAACATTGGTAATCTTCTTAAATGTGCTACAATATAATTTGCAGCTATTCCAATAAAAATTCCTGTGACTATTCCTACAGTTGATAAAATAGGCAAATATAACATAACTCCTATATTCTTTACTATTAGGGATGCAATTATTAATTGTCCTACATTATGAAATATTGCTCCTGCTGAACTTACACCTATAATACTAACTTTATCCTTAAATAAGTCCTTTACGATACTCATTGCACCAAAGCTTAAGATTCCTCCAGCCGCACTATACATAAATGATGATAAGTTTCCTCCAAACATAGTGCTTAATGAAAGTCTTAAAAATAGTACTAAAAAAGCATCTTTTCTACTATCTAAAGTATATAAAGCAATAACAGTAATTAAATTTGCTAATCCTAACTTAGCACCAGGTGTTACAAATGGTACTGGGATCATTCGCTCAATAATATGTAAAACTAAGGCTTGAGCTACTAATAATCCTATATATACAATTTTATTAGTTTTTTTCATAGCTCCTCCTTAATGTGATAGTATAATATCATCATCTATCTTCCCTTTAATTTCTATCATAACTCTATGTGGAAGACAAACTAAGCTTTGCCCTGGCTTCTCTATGTATTCAGGATTCATACAAACCTTATCAGGACAATCTGCTTCAATTATACCAATTTTATTATCTTTTACTTTTATAATATTAAACCCATCTTTAGTCTTTACTTCAATACGCTCTTCTCCCTTATGTTCAGATAAAGGTATCGTCTTATATATTTTTCCTGCAATTGTTATTTCCGCATATGTATTATTATATCCCTTTCCTATTGAGGCTCCTAAAATAATTTCTGGAAGAAATGATAAAACCATTAACACTGCTATTATAACAAAATCTAATTTTTTAAACATAAATTAATCATCTCCATTATAATATAATTGGATGAATTTGTAATATAGTTTTATATGTTATAAGGTAGAGTATGAAACTCTACCTTATAATATTATTTTAGTATTATAATACTTTACTACACTTATTTCTATACATTTTTATACATTGGTTGTTTTTTACCATGCCAGAAATTATCTGCTAATCTCGTAATCCATGGCATTATATAATAATCTAATCCAAATGTTCTACCTGCACCACTCATTAATGCAATTGAACCAAAGAAGAACCAAAGTATATCCCAACCAGCCATAGCACATAAAACGAAGTTTACTACCATACCAGCTGAAACAGCACTAAATATGAATGTGAATAATCCTGCTATTAAACATAATCCCATTCCTATTTCCATTAATACAACAATTCTTTGGAACCATACAGCAACTTCTGGGTTTGGCATCATTACTTGCATTATTGCTGCGTACCAACCTGGAACTTCCTTAAGAATTGGTGTTGCAAATTCCGCTGCTGTTTCTGTACTTGCTGATGCACCTGAAGTAGCTTGTTGTAACCATTCAAATGGCATCTTAATATTTCCAGCTTTAGTCCAGCTATCAGCACCTATAGTTATATTCTTAAAGAAATCCCCTATGCTATCAGCTTTCCACATAGATTCCCATGTACTTTCACCTAATAATTTCTTTAATCCTTCAATTAACCATAAGCATCCTATATATAATCTTAAAGGTACTAACCATAATCTATTTGCTTTAGATGATAAATGACCTCTCATCACTGATCTTCTATCTTCCATAGTAAAGAATTCATGTTGTAAATAACTGTATATTGCATGTACATCATTTACATCAAATAAGTAGTGTATGTTAACTAAATGTTTCATTATCATTGCAAAAAATCCTGATAATTTAAGTCCCATTAAGTTTGCAACACAATATCTACCACCAATTGAAACCATAAATCCATGATATTTTCCTTGGAATTTTTGCATTTCTTTATTTTCAATTGATGCAACTATATTTTTAACAACTGTATCTGCTGTTTGAACTGCAGCTTCAACTATTTGAGGAGTTCCTTTTCCAGCTTCTTCCTCAAAATAAGCCATATCTCCAACTACGAATACATCTTTCTTTCCAACAGCTTGCATGAACTCATTTGTTTGTAATCTTCCTGCTCTTGCTGTATCTAATCCATATTCCTTAGCATCTTGATTTGCTTGTATTCCACAAGTCCATATTAATGTTCTTGTATTTATTTTTTCACCACTCTTAAGTACTATCTTATTTTCAGTAACTTCAACGATTGGAGAATTCTTTAATATTTCCATTCCATGTTTAACCATGTATTTCTCTGCTTTATCAGCTTGTTTTCTATCTAACATATTTAAGATAGTTCCCATAGCTTCAACAACTTTTAAAGTTACTTCACTTTCATCAACATTATATTCTCTTGCTAATCTAGTCTTCCACTCTAAAAGCTCTCCAGCCATTTCTATTCCAGTAAACCCAGAGCCAGCTACTATAAATGTAAGCATTTCTTTTCTCTTAGCAGCGTTTCTTTCTAGACTTGCTTTAGCAAACATGTCTTGTATATGCTTTCTTATTTTTAATGCATCTTCAAATGACCATAAAGTAAATCCATTTTCTTTTACTCCTGGAACGCCAAAAAATGCTGGTTCACTACCTGTACCTATTACTAAGTAATCATATGAATATTCTCCATATGTAGTCTTTACCACCTTATTATCTGTATCAACTTTTTCTATAAAGTCTGTAACTACATTAACCTTTGATTTACCAAAAATTTTGCATAATTCTACTTGAACTGATTCAGGGTGAACTCTTCCCCCTGCAACTTCATGTAATTCTGTCATTAAAGTATGATATGGATTTCTATCTATTAATGTTATTTCCACATCATTGTTTTTCTTATACTTCTTTGCTAGTTTTTTAGCAGTACGAACACCACCATATCCAGCACCAAGAACAAGTATCTTATTTTTTGACATGTTACACCCATCCCTTCATTTAAATAATTCTAAAATAGCATATTTAATTCTATACACTATTTTATAATATGTCTATATAGTACAAATTATTTTTTTGTGGTTTTTTTAACAATTTTTTTCACATGAATCAACGTTTTTTGAGGGTTAATCCCTTTAAATACAATGCTTTGACTTGATTGTATATTTTTTAACACTATCATTTATACTTATATACTATAAGAAAATCGAATATCAAAGATGTATTTTTTTGTGTATAATTATCTAGTAATTGAAACCATTCAATGGAAAATTTAAATAATTTTGAGGGGGATTTTTTTATGAAATCTAAAAGAGTTATAAGCTTATTAGCAGTTGCTGCATTAGCTACTACTATATTTGTAGGATGTGGAAACAAAGAAGAAGCTAAGGAGTCTGGATTAAAAGACGGAACATATACTGAAAAATCTGAAAAAGATGAAAGAGGATATGAAGCATCTATCGAAATAGAAGTTAAAGATGGAAAAATCGCTGCAGTTAAATATGACGAAGTTGGCGAAAAAGGAAGCAAAAAAGATGATACTGAATACAACGCTAAAATGAAAGAAGCTAAGGGTACTAACCCATCAGAAGCTTTCCCTAAATTAGAAGAATCTTTAGTTGAAAAGCAAGATGTTGCTTCAGTTGATGTAGTAACTGGTGCTACTAGCTCAAGTGATTCTTTCAAAACTTTAGCAGAAAAAGCTTTAGGAAAAGCTAAATAATATCTTTAATATTAGGCTTTAGGTTTTTTACCTAAAGTCTTTTGTTATTTCTACAATTTTTACTTATAATAGATAGTGATATATTATTTAGGAGGAAGATCTATGAAGAAAAAATATTTAAATTATTTCACTATATCCATCCTGTTAATTTTTTCTCTTACAATTTTATCCGGTTGTTCAAAAGATAACAAAGTTACTGAACCCCTCTCTAAAACTGAACTTCTAATGGGAACAGTAGTCTCTGTAACTCTTTACGATAGCAATGATGAAGGTATATTAGATAAAGTATTTACCAAAGTCAAGGAACTAGAATCTACTTTAAGTATTAATGAAAATGGTACCTTAGTAGATAAAATAAATGAATCCGCAGGAATTGAACCAGTAAAAGTAGATTATGATACATATACAGTAATAAAGAAAGGATTGGAGTATGCTAAGCTTTCCAATGGTCTATTTGATATTTCAGTTGGCCCAATAGTTAAACTTTGGAATATTGGTCTTCCTGAAGCTAAGGTTCCAACTCAAGAAGAAATAGACTCAAGAATTCCATTAGTAGGATATTCTGATGTTGAACTTAATGACGAAGAAAATACTGTATTCTTAAAAAGACAAGGAATGATGATAGATCTTGGTGGTGTAGCAAAAGGATATACTGCCGATGTTATTTCAGATATCCTTACTGAAGAAGGGGTTAAAAGCGCTATAATAGATTTAGGTGGAAATATCTTCGCTCATGGATTAAAAGTTGATGGCAGCACTTGGAGAATAGGAATACAAAATCCATTTTCTGATCGTGGAGATATAATCGGCACAATCACTGTAAAAAATAAATCAATAGTAACTTCAGGTATATATGAAAGATATATTGAAAAAGATGGAATCAAATATCATCATATATTAAGTCCTAAAACTGGCTATCCTTATGAAAATGAACTAGCTGGAATAACTATAATAAGTGATAAATCATCAGATGGTGATGCTTTATCAACTTCTGTATTTGCTATGGGTGTTGAGGAAGGTATGAAATTTGTTAATACACAAGAAGGCATAGATGCAATTTTTGTTACTAAAGATAATAAAATTTACATAACAGATGGAATAAGAGATATATTTAAATTAACAAATACAGATTTCACATTATCAAACTAAGTAAAAAAGAGTTAAGATATTTTTCTTAACTCTTTTTTACTTAATTTTAATGCCAAAGACACACCTAAAAATCCCGATATAAGTTTTACTAATATATATATTAGTGTTATATCTTTTGCCTCTATTACTACATACCCCAATTGTCCGCCAAATACATATGCACCAGCTACTGAAAAAGCTGAACATACTAGCTTTCCTCTATCATCTAACTCATCAAAATTAGTAAACACAATTACAGCTGAGGCTAAACTACCAATTAAAGCACCTACCGATGCTGAATTTATATTTAATACCTTTTCTAACATAGCAATTTTATTTTTAAATACTACTTTTATTATCTCTAACATTACATTAGCTCCTGCTAAGAAAATAGCTATTTTCCCGACTATTGTTAATGTTTCTTCCAATGCAAGTAAATTTTTAATAATAACTACTCCTGTTATTGAAGTAAAGCCTTGTACCCCTAAACCAATTAATCCTAATATCATTATAAATTTAGCCAAATATTTAAAACAAATTATCATTTTGTTTGGTTTTTTATATAAACCTATTACTATAAATATTGAAATTATAACTATAGGCATAAGATTAATGAGTATAAGAGATAATTTTATTTTCAGTAAAATTCCTCCAGCCAATAATCCTATTGGTAAAACAACTATTCCACATAAAATCCCTTTACATAATATATCTATATTTTTTTCTTTTACTATTCCTAATGCTAAAGGTAAAGTAAAACTTATAGTACATCCTAATATCGATGATATTAATATTCCTGAAAAATATATTATCCCTTGATCTGTTGATATAGATTGTACAATTTTATATCCACCCATATCAACTGCAATAAAGGATGATACTATTATAGTTGGATCTACAAGGATATTTTTAAATATTGTTAAAATATATTTAATGATTAAATCAGAAATTATCGGTGTTATAGACAATATCCCTATCATAGATAAAGCTAGCGAACCCATACTTTTAATCCCACTTTCTATCCCCTTTGATAATCCGTACTTTCCTCCAAATATATAATCTATTACACCAACTAAAAAAAATATTCCTATACTATAAAGCATTATCTTCTCCATATTTTGCTCTCCTTAATAAAAATTGACTATATAAGTGTATTATTATATCATTTTTTTAAATCAATTCATATTTTCTCTTTTATACATTAAACTAAATTAATTTTATCAAAATTTATAATAGCAAAAAAGCCTCTTATAATATTATAAGAAGCTTTTTTTGCTATTACTTAATCAGTAAAATTAAAAATCGCATCCGCATGATGTCTTGTCTGGAAATGGTTTTGGAGGTTGATTTCCGATATTTTCAGGTTTTCCTATACATTTTCCGTTATAAGATGAGGTTTCTAATTCGGAATATTTTATTACTATATTATCTTTATAAATCTTTAACATATACTTTGTATTTGGACATAAAGGTCCTAATAAAAATTGTCCGTGACAATCTGTAAAAGTATGAGTTAGTGGATAAGGATATCTACATCCATCAACAATTTGTAATAATTTCACAACTGCATCTACTACAGGCATTCTATTACAATCCAAAACTGTTCCAAATATAACTGATCTCTTTTCCTCAGGTAATCTAACTATTGCCTCTATTTGTTCATTACATCCTGTCTTTAATTCGCATGATGTTATTCTTCCGCTCATAACTTTGCCTCCTAAGTTTGAATTTAAATTTAAATTTTGTATAATATAATCTATTCCATTATTTATAAAATGTTCTTTACGTTAGACTAGTTTTAATAAAAAAAGACTAGTTTAAATAATCTATACTTTCTTTACATCCGTATATCTTATTTATAACTAGTCTTATATATTAAAATTTTATTATGGTTGTTTTTAGCCTATTATTCCTTTGCTTCTAATTGAACATCAAAAGTTTTATTTTCTCCATTTCTAACTACTTCTACTTTAACTATATCTCCTTCTTTTTTAGTATCCCTAATAGCCCTTAACTCATCAAATGTTTTAATTCTTTCTCCATCGAATTTTACTATTATGTCTCCGCCCTTTAATCCTGCTTTTTCAGCTGGTGAGAACTCTGATACCTCAACTATATATAATCCTTCTTGCATATCATATTGCTTTGCTAACTTTTCATCTACTTCTCTTATTGATACCCCTAAATTTAATATAGGCTTAGATAATGCATCTATTCTATCTTTAACTTCATTTATTGGAATTGAAAATCCTATTCCTTCAGCTCCACCTGACATTTTTAATGTATTTATACCAACTACTTCTCCCTTAGTATTTATAAGAGGTCCTCCACTATTCCCAGGGTTAATTGCAGCATCTGTTTGTATTAAGTTTAATTTAACACCTGTACTTGTTTCTACAGTTCTATTAACAGCACTTACAAGTCCTCCTGTTACAGTTTGATTAAAGTCTTTAGAAAGTGGTGTTCCTATCGCTAAAACTTCTTCTCCTGGTTTTAATGCATCGGAGTCTCCAAGTTGTACTACTGCAGGAACTTTAACGTTATTATCACTTAATTTTAGCATTGCTATATCTTGATTTTGGTCATAATTCACTACCTTTGCCTTTACATCTCTACCATCTGATAGAGTAACAACTACTTCCTTTGCACCTTCTATAACATGATAGTTTGTTAATATATATCCTTCTTCGTTTATTATAAATCCAGAACCCATTCCATCTACTTGTTGAGGTATTATTCCACTATAATCAGTTACTCCATTCGCTGATACTATAACCACTGCTGGAGCAACCTTCTCAAAAGCTTCACTAGCTGTTAATGCCCCTTCAACAGTCTCAAAAGTTTGTGGATTTGGAGTTATTGCAGTAGATTGCTGTTTTGTATTAGCACCTCTCATTGCATAATATATACTTCCACCACCTAGTGCTCCTCCTAGAAGACCTGCTATAAGAGCAATTGCTATAATTTTAAATCCACCATTTTTTTTCTTCTTCTTATTGTAATTATTCATATTATATTGATTTGAATCAAATTTATTATTTCTTTCTAATATTTTATCTTCATCGATAAAATCTTCATTTATATTATCTGTCAGTGTAGAATTTAAATTATCGTCTCCAATATTATTAACATCCTCATAATTTTCTACATCATATATATTATCATCACTCATCACAAAATTCCTCCTAGATATTATATTAATAATTCCTTTTACAGATATTAATATACCCTTTTTCTGTGACAATTATATGACATGTATATGGCAATTATATGACACGTGATTATAATTTAATTTTTACTTGCTTTTTTTTCTAGTCTTTCAATTTCATTAGCCTGTTTAATCACTTGTCTTATTCCTGTTATAACAGTATCAGGATCATACATTGATATTATATTACTCTCTGAACTTATATTATATACTTTAGTTAAATTTGAATCTCCAAGTGAAGCTAATTGCTCTTGTCCGCTTTTTGCTATTAAATAATATGGTTTTCCATTAAATACACCATCTGTTTGACTACTATTTTCACCACTGGTTATGTTTTTTATCTCATTATACACTGCACTAGTATAACTACTTTTTGTTCTATGTACTTTAAATTCATGTAAATTATTTTCGTCTAATTTATTTTCAAATTCATCTGTATCACATGCTATACCAAGCTTATCTAACAATGTTGTAAATCCTACTGAAGATCCTAGCCCCTCTATCTTTCTTCTTACTTTTTCCATTGTAAGACTCTTTTTAAATGCGCTACTATTTATGGTATCTTCAATTAATGGATTTACTAATACTATTCCTGCTACCAAATCTGGATACTCTTTAGCAAACTCAGTTAAAACTAAACTTCCATATTCCTCTCCAACTAATATATAAGGAGCTGGTACAGCAGCTTTTCTAAGTAATATTCTTAAATCCTCTGCTTGTTCCTTTGGCGTCCTTATTGATCCACTATCACTATATCCATATCCTCTTCTATTATAGACAAACGTTGTTATATCATCATATTCTGATGTCAATTTATCTGTTATTGAATTCCACTGATTTAAATTAGCTCCAATATTCCCATCAAATACAATAGTATATTTACCTTCTCCATCAGTTCTATAATCTAACCTTTTATCATCTACCCTAGCATAATCTACTCTTTGCTTTAAGGTTTCCTTTGCTATAAAATTACTTACTCTTTGATATATAAAACCTATAATAATTACTATTAATATTGCTAATAATACATTTTTTATTATATCCTTTGGTTTCATCTTATTTTTCATATTTACTTTGTAGACTCCATTTGAATGTGGTAAAAGCTTCACGTTAACCCATCCCCCTTATATATCATAGCTTCAAATTGGGTTTCGCATTTATATTTAATGGTGATTCTATTCCCTTAATAAAGTTAAAGTATGCTGCGCTTCCTATCATTGCCGCATTATCTGTACACAGTATTGGTGAAGGGAATAATACATCTATTCCTTCCTTAGATGCAGCTTTAATAAGTGATTCTCTAAGAGCTGAATTTGATGCTACTCCACCAGCTATTGCAATCTTATTAACCTGAGTTTTTTTACATGTTTTTAAAACATTTTGCTTTAACACATCTATAACTGCCTTCTGAAAAGATGCTGCTACATCCGCTCTATTTATTTCTATGCCTTGCATCTTACATTTATTTATATAATTTAATACAGCTGATTTAACTCCACTAAAAGAAAAATCTAATGTATCATCATGAAAATTAGCCTTAGGAAAATCTATAGCATTTTCATTTCCTTCCTTAGCTAGTTTATCTATTTTAGGTCCACCAGGATACCCTAAGCCTAATGCTCTTGCAACCTTATCATATGCTTCTCCTGCCGCATCATCCCTTGTTTGCCCTATAACATCATATACTCCATAATCTTTAACATGAACTATAAAAGTATGTCCTCCTGAAACTACTAAAGATACAAATGGTGGTTTTAAATCCTTATGTTCTATATAATTTGCACAAATATGACCTTCGATATGATTTACTCCTACTAATGGTTTCTTAGAAGAATATGAAAGACCTTTCGCATACTGTAGTCCAACTAATAAGGCTCCTACCAATCCTGGACCATAAGTAACTCCAATAGCATCTATATCATCTAATTTTACTCCAGCCTCTTCTAACGCTTCCATTACAACACCATTAACTACTTCAATATGCATTCTTGATGCAACTTCAGGTACTACTCCACCATACTTTTTGTGAGTATCTATTTGTGAAGCTATTATATTTGATAACACTTCTCTTCCATCTTTAACTACAGCTGCTGATGTTTCATCACAACTTGATTCTATTGACAATATTAACTTGCTTTCCATTTCTACTACCTCTTAATCTAACTATATTTATCTTAAAAATTCTAAAAGTATAATTCTTTTTTCATTTTCTTGTTAAATCTATCTTATTATTGTATATTAAAATAAAGCTTATAGCTTATCATTATCACTGTTTATTATATAATGAATGACAAAATTATTCATTATTTTTTATTAGAATTAATGGATTTTTAAGGATATATTAATATTATTTAAAGGAGTTTACATAATGAATTCTTATGCAAAAGTAATTGTACCAGGGTCCCCCATATCTAAATCTAATTTTAAACTACATAATAAGGATGGTAGGGCGATTCTTCCCTATAATACTGGAAAGTCACACGATAGATATGCACTTTACGAAGAAGAAATTGCTTACTATGCTAGATTACAAAATCCAGATGTTATATTAGATGAATCCCTTATAGCAGTTCTTAAAGTTTATTATAAAAGCGAAAAAAGACATCCTGATACTGCAAATATAACTAAAAGTATTTTTGATGGTATCGAAAAAAGTGGCCTTATTGTTAATGATGCCCAAATAACTAGAATTATTACAGAAGAATTTTACGATAAAGAAAATCCTAGATTTGAACTAGAATTCTATGGAGAAAGTCAATATGAAATTTCTTATTCTATTTTACCTAAAGAAGAACATTCCATCAAAAAGCTCTACTCCCCTATTAGAAAAGCTAATGGCATACAGCCTAAAAAAAATAAAACTGAAAATAAATTAGATACTAGTGATAATATTACAATGATATGTGAATTCTGTAATAAAAAAATTACTGATACAAATTTAATCACAGCAAATGGTGGTAAAACATTAATTTGTAGATCTTGCTTTAATAAACTATTTTAGAAAGGAGTTTTAAAGTGATAAAAAATTCTTTTGTATTTATTGGAGATAGCTTAACTTATGGATATGGTGTGAATAAAAGCAATAACTGGGTAGAAAGATTAAAGCCATCTATATCCTTAGATATAATAAATAAAGGCATAAATGGAAACACAACAACAGATATGTTAAATAGATTTACGGAAGATGTTATTTCATATTATCCAAATAAAATTTTTATAATGGGAGGAACCAACGATTTTCTTTCAAATAGATCTCTAAACTCTGTTTTAGATAATTTAGAATTAATGCTAAAAGAAGCCTTGACCATAACAAAAGATATTATCATAGGAATTCCGCCAATAATAATAAAAGAAGATGCTTATAGACTTTTTATACCATCTTCTACCTATGATTATTGTGAAGAACAACTCTCATTATTAAGACACTCTATAATTAAACTTTGTGATAAATATAAAATTAATTATGTTGATTTTTACAGTTTAACATTTAAATTTTCATCCAATAATATTTTTACTGATGGTATTCATTTAAATAATAATGGTCAATCTCTATTATTTAATGAGTTCAAACAATTACTAAAAAATATGGATAATATGCTTTAATGCATACTATCCATATTTTTAATACATATATTTTTGTATATAATCAGCTACTATTTTCCCAACATGAGCGCCATTTGCTCCACTATTAAAAATATCTTTATCTCTACTTAATATAGTTCCACAAGCAAATATTCCATTAACCGAAGTTTCATAGTTGTTTACTATAAGAGTATTATACCCTTTTAATAATATATTGGTCTTTCTTACAAAAGATATTTCTGGACAATATCCAACTGTTAATATTAAAGAATCACAACTTATATTACTTACGCTTTCATCTTCTATACTTTTAATATCTATACTTTCTATTCTCTCGTTACCATATAGCTCAACTACATGATGATTTCTTATTATATTCATATCAAATCCATTAATAAATTGACTACTCTTCTCATCTAAAAATCCATTCTTAGAATTATCTATAATAGCTTTTACTCTAGCACCTTCTATTAATAACCTTCTTGCAAGAATTAAAGACCAATCATTATTTCCAATAATTATAACCTCTTTTCCCGGAAGAAATCCTTGAATATTAACTAGTCTGTGTGCTGAAACTAAAGTAAATATACCTGTATATTTATGAATTGGCATATTTATGTTTCCTGTAAACTTCTCCCTACATCCAGATGCTAATATTACAGCTTTAGCTTCAATCTCCTGAATCCCCTCTTGAGGATTTACATATGAAACCACCTTATTCTTAGTTACTTCTAAGACTTCAGTATTTAATTTATACACTCCACCTAGTGCTTTAAAATCTTTAATAAGTTGACTTCCAAGCTCTGGTCCTGTTATATCCTTACCTAAATAATATCTTCCAAATCCATTATGTATGAATAAGTTTAAATTTCCACCTAAATCATTATTTCTTTCTAAAATCAAAACTTTTTTAATTCCATTTTTCAGAGCAGAAACTCCAGCTGAAAGTCCAGATGCTCCCCCTCCAACTATAATTAAATCATATTGAAGCATATATAACCTCCATAAATGTTAAATAAAACATATATATTATAACATATCGTATTCATCTTACACTATTTCTTGTAAAATTATCTCTAATATTGAAATTTATTTTTGTACTGGATGTAAAAATTAAAAAATCTAAATTGCTTTCTAAAAACTACTATACTATAATTTAAGTATTGTAAACTTAATAGTAAAGAATTTTAAGTATTATTCCCATAAGTGTTATAGTACTTTATATATTTGAGGTGATATATTGGACAAACTTATTGAAAAACTAAGAAACAAATTTACACAGGTACTTAACTTTGATGGTTTTATGAGAATAATATTATTCTTAATTCCACTTATAGCCATTGTATTTAAAAGCATAATATTTCAAGGTTTCGTAGTTAACCAAGATCCTTATTCCCTAAACTTAAATCTTGGATATAACTCTGCAAAATCATTTATTAATTATTATTATGCCTTTACTTTAATTTTTATCAGCTTTTCCTTACTATTTAAAGGAAAAGGAAGGGTTATATATCTATTTATTATAGATATACTAATAACTTTATTAATATTATTAGACTTAGGATACTTTAGAGGATTCCTAACAATGCCATCTGCATTATTGTTAACTCAAACTGCTAATTTAGATAATATGGGTGGTACTATATCTTCAATGTTTAGTAATAAGGATTTCTTACTATTTATTGATTTTATAATACTAGGAATATTTGCTTTCTTTACTAGAAAGTCATACACAAGAGTTAAAAGGAGAGCCCCTATTACATTTATAGTTATACTATTATCAAGTATTATATATATAGGATATGTACCTTTTAATTTATACGTATTAAAGAATGAAGATGTGAAAAATGGATATATATTCTCAAATTATGATCCAACAAATACAGCTAGATATTTTTCACCTGTAGGCTATCATATTTTTGATTTATATAATGTTTATAAAGATTCAATGCCTTATGATTTAAGTGCTGAAGAAAAGTCACAAATCGATGAATTCTTTAGTAAAAAAGAAGATTTACCTAATAATCAATATGCTGGAATATTCGAAGGCAAAAACTTACTAGTTATACAAGTTGAATCATTAGAAAGCTTTATATTAGGAAAAGAAATAAATAATCAAAAAATTACTCCTGTAATGGATGAATTAATAAAAACAGGACTATATTTCCCTAATATTTATGAACAAGTAAATGAAGGTACAAGCTCCGATTCTGACTTAATGATTAATACATCAATGTTTCCATTAAGAAGAGGAAGTACATTCTTTAGATATCCTTCTACTAAATATAATTCATTACCTCTTCTACTAGAAGAAAAGAATTATGATACAATAGCAATTCATCCTGATAAAGGTTCTTTCTGGAACTATGTAAATGGATTAACAGGAATAGGATTTAACAAATTTGTTGATTACTACTCATTCAATATAGACGAAGAAATAGGTCTTGGCTTATCAGATGAAAGTTATTTTAGACAAGTTGTACCAATGCTTAAAAACTTAGAAGATCCATTTTATGCATTTACAGTCACTTTAACTAATCATGGACCTTTTGATTTACCAAAGGAAAAGAGAGTGTTAAATTTAGACCCAGAATTAGATAAAAATGAACTTGGTGGATACTTTGAAAGTGTTAAGTATACAGACGCACAAATTGGAAAGTTCCTTGAATTATTAGATAAGGAAGGAATTCTTGATAATACCGTTGTAGTTATTGAAGGCGACCATACAGGTGTCCATAAATATTATAATAGCTCAATAGAAAAACTTTCTAATAAGGAAGATTGGTATCTAGATAATGGTCATCACACAATACCATTTATAATTTGGTCAAAGGATATGAAAGAGCCAAAGACTTTTGATACTATCGGTGGGCAAGTTGATATCATGCCATCATTATTATATCTTATGGGAGTACCAAATGATAAATATATAAATACTGCATTAGGTAGAAACTTACTAAATACAAATAAATCATTTGCAGTCCTTACAAACCTTGATGTAATCGGTGAAGGCTTAACAGATGAAGAAAAGGAACTATATAAGAATGTAGTTGAACTTTCAGATAAAATGATAAGAAGCAACTACCTAAATAATTGATAATTAAGCATGGATAATTGATAATTGTGTAAAAAACTCCCTTAGTGGAGTTTTTTATTATAATAAAGCTATTTTTATATTAAAGTACTAAAAGTCTTATATGATTATAAATTAAAAATTAAAATCTTACATTTTTTATACAAAAAAACCTCCATAAAGTTATATACTCTATGGAGATTTTTATTTCTTACATGATATAATTGCGTCATTTAAATTTATACTTTATTTGTTTTTTACACATATAAATCACATTTATTTTCCAGCTATTGATAATTCAGTAATCTTGACAGATGGACTTCCTATACTACTCATTGGGAATTTTAAGTCACTTCCTACTACATCTATATTTTTTAATAAATCAAAGAAATTTCCTGCTACTGTTATTTGTTCAACTGGATAATCCTTTTTTCCATCCTTTATATAAAATCCTTTTGCAGCTAATGAAAAATCTCCAGTTATTGAATTTGCACCTGAATGTAATCCAGCAAACTCTGTTATTAATAACCCTTCTCCAACATCTTTTAATAACTCTTCAAAGCTTTTTTCACCTTTTTGAATATATAAATTTGTTGGTGAAACTCCTACTGGTGATGCATAAGAATTTTTAAATCCATTTCCTGTTGATTTTGTATTTCCTTTATTAGCAGTTTTTAAATTGTGAAGTAAAGTCATAAGTTTACCTTCATGGATTATATCCTTTTTCTTCGTAGCAACTCCTTCATCATCAAAAGGAACTGATGCCAAGCCATTTTCTAAATGAGGATCATCTAATAGTGTTACTTGTTTACTTGCTATTATTTCTCCTTCCTTTCCTTTTAACAAACTTAGCCCCTTTTGAACTGCATCACCACTAAATACTCCAGCAAATGTTGAAAGTATTGAAACCATAGCCTCATTATTTATTACAGCTTTATATTTACCAGATGAAACTGACTTACCACCTATTCTTGAAATAGCCTCATTAATTCCATCTTGTGCTAATTTCTTCGGATCTACATCTTCTATAGAATTAGCAGTTACATATCCCATACCATCATGCATATCTTCTCCATTTTTTATTATTGGAACTACGTATGCACTTAGTAAATTAGATTTATTTTCTAAGTTTAATCCCTTTGAATTAATTATTCCATACCTAGCTTTACTATATCCTATTCCACATCCGCCAAAGCTAGTAACTCTATTATCTAAAGTTTTTGCCTCTTTTTCCATACTCAAAGCTAAATCTATTAGCTTATCAGCCGGAAGATTTTCTAATGCTTTATAATAAGTATTTACTTCTGCATATTCTTTATCGCCTTCATATATAAATTGAATATCTTCATTTTCAATAACTAACGCACTTTCCTTTGCATTTTTAACAAGCATATTTATAGCATCATCATCTAGTATTTCTGTATATGAGTATCCTATTTTATCATTTATTTTTCCTCTAAATGATAAGCCATAAGAAGTAGTTAAATTGTACTTTTCCACTTCTTCATTATATGCATTTATACTTAAACTCTCTCTATCTACATAGTAAACTTCATATTCATTAAAACCATTATTCTTGGCTTCTTGAAATAATTTATTTATAAATATATTTAATTCCACTTTTATATTCCCCCCTTATCTTCCACCTACTGTTATTTCCTTGACTCTAATCATAGGTTGACCTACGTTAGTTGGAATACTTCCTGAAACAGAACCACACATTCCTTGTCCTTGAGCTAAGTTCTTTCCTACCATATCTATATTCATTAACACTTCGCTACCTTTACCAATAAGGCTCGCACCTCTAACAGGCTCTTGTATCTCTCCATTTTTCACTATATATCCTTCTGATACAGCAAAATTGAATTCTCCTGTCACTGGATTTACTGATCCTCCACCCATTTTCTTTGCATATAATCCATCTGATATTGATTTAATGATTTCAGTTTCATCATCATTTCCTGCTGCAATATATGTGTTTGTCATTCTTGAAGTAGGTGCATATTTATAGTTTTGTCTTCTTGAGCTTCCAGTTACCTCCATGCCCATTCTTCTTCCATTTAATTTATCAATTAAATATCCCTTTAATATACCATTCTCTATTAATACATTTTTTCTTGTTTTGTTTCCTTCATCATCAATATTTAATGATCCCCATGCATTAGGTATAGTTCCATCATCAATTGCAGTAACTTTTGTTGATGCTATTTGCTTTCCTAACATATTAGTAAATACTGAATTTCCTTTTGCTACTGCAGTTGCTTCTAGTGAGTGTCCACATGCCTCATGGAATATTACTCCACCAAATCCATTATCTATTGCTACGGACATTTTCCCTGCTGGACAATTCTTAGCATGCAACATAGTCTGTGCAACTCTAGATGCTTCTCTTCCATAATATTCTGGATCTATATCTTTAAATAATTCAAATCCCTTATGAGCTCCTGGTCCTTCATAACCTGTTTGGTTTTCTCCATTTGCAGATGCTACAGAGCTTATCATTAATCTTGTTCTAACTCTCTTGTCTTCTGTAAGTAGTCCTTCTGTATTAGCTATTAATATATTTTGTTCTTTATCCAAATATCCAACAGATACTTGAGTTATTTCATCACTATATTCCTTTGCAGCTTTATATCCACATTTCATTACTTCTATCTTTTTTTGGGCACTTATTGAAGATGGAATATATATAATAGGATTATTATTATATATAACCTTCTCGTTAAGCACTACACTTATATCCTCTTTTAACTCTCCAAGGGCCAATGCTGCCTTTTGTGCAGTATCTAATAGAGCATTTAAACTAGTATTATTAGTATAAGCATAAACGCTTTTTAATCCCTTAAAAATTCTTATACCTATTCCATGCGTTCTTCCTGAAATGGAATTTTCTACCTTTCCATTTAAAATACTTATAGACGTATCTATTGTATCCTCTTCAAATATTTCTGCAAAATCTCCGCCTGTTATTAAACATCTAGCTAATACGCTAGATAATATATTTTTTGATAACATACTACTCATCCTCCATACTTATTTCTTTTCCATCTTTAAAGGCCTTTGCCCATGAATCTACATAACTACCACTTGCCCACTCTGCCATTATTACTTCTTCATTATTATTTAAATCAATAGTAATTAAAGGACTTCCTTTAATATCCCTATCTTCCATTTCATAAACTAACAACTTGTCATTAAATAATATTATTGCCATTCTTCCAGTAGGCGATGTATATGCATCCCTTATAAATGGAAATTTTCCTTTTAAATCTTTCCATGAAACTAATAAAGTATCATAATTTAATATCTTCTTGTTTGGATTTAAGGATATTCTATATTCTATACCATCTTCAGTATTACCTATAGATGGAATCTTACCAACTAGATTCCATTTTCCTTCAATTCTTTTTATAGTAAAATTACTGTAATCTAAATTTGTATTCAAAGATTTTCTTTTTTCTTCCGATAAAGTCTCTAATACATCATTAAAATCTTTTTTATATTTTTCTTTGGCTTCATTAGAATATATTTCTTCGATATTAATCCCATTCTTAGAATTTATATTATCAATAGGAATTGTTTGATATATAGGAAAATTATTATTAAAGTTTTCTCCTTCGTACCTTTCAATTGAAATATAATCATTGGATATGAAGTTTATATTCTTATATATATTTGCATTATTATTTTCTAATGTCTGCATTTCTGCTCTTCCATCTAGTGAATGTGCTGAAAAGTACTCAAAATGATTTTTATCATTATCTACAACTTCACTTTTAATACTCCATATTCCATTCATTCTTGGGAAGATTATATTATCTTTTTCTAATATAGGCTGTAATTCATTATCTTTAAAGGATATCCACAAAGTTTTATATGTTTCTATACTGTAACTACCATCTTCTAATTGTTCTCTTGGAGTTTTTAATCCTAACATTATACCTACATCGCTATTATAATCTTCTAATATTAACTCCGGCTTAATATCATTTTCTTGATAATCTAAATCCTTTGGATTATCATCTATTTTTTTTAGTTTTAGTAACACTCCATCATAAAATAAATAACCATTTTCATTATCTACATAAATAAATTCTCCAATAATAGTATTAGAACCAATTATTGAGATTACATCCCACTTAGAATTTTCATCTAGTATATCTCCAAGTATATCCTCAAGCTTTAAATTTAGCTCATATGATAGAACATATGTCTTATCTACAACTTTTAATTTATATTTAGGATTAGAATATGAAACATTAAATACTGAGAAATTACTATTAGAAATACTTATTAAAGAATCTTTTAAAGATAGAATCTCCTCGTTATTTTCAGACTCATCACCTAATACATTAATATTATCAATTTCCCACACACCTTTTATCTTAAGGTTATTATTATTAGGAGCTTTTATGGCTTGTGTATCTTTTCCATTTACTTTACTACAACCAATATTTAATGTAAATATACTTATAATAATTATAGCTAAAAATCTTTTTATGATATTCATATTATTCCTCCTTATTTATCGGAATAATAATCTCAATTTTTGTACCTATTCCTACCTTACTATATATATTAAATACTCCATCATGTAATTTTATTATTTCATCACAAATGGATAAACCTATTCCATTTTGGGATTTAGAATTTTTCCCTTTAAAAAATTTTTGTTTTACATGCGGCAAATCTTCCTCTAGTATTCCACAACCATCATCTTCTATTACAAATTTAATTTTATCATTAAATTTTGTAGTTGTAAAAATTATACTTCCTTCTACTTCTGTGAACTTGAATGAATTATCTAGTAGATTAATAAATACTTGCTTTAATCTATTACTATCTACGTACATATTCCCATCAGCTTCTGTTATGAATTTAAGATTTCTATCCTCTTTATTTGCTCTAGGGCACATAAAAGATTCTATATGATTTATAAATTCATTTATACTAACACTTTGTAGTTCCAATGTTACTTTTTCATTTATAAGCTTAGAAAAATCTAAAAGTTCTTCTACCATTAAAGATAATCTATCTGTTTCTTTTTCTATTATTTGAAATCCAAGCTTTAGGGTTTCTTTATCTGTCTCATCATTATTTAAGGTTATAGTCCAACCCTTTATAGCTGTTAAAGGAGTTCTTAATTCGTGAGAAACAGATGATATAAACTCATTTTTTAATTGCTCTCTTTTTGATATTTCATTTGCCATAAAATTTAGTGTGTTTGATAATTGCCCTATTTCATTTTTACTATCTATACTACTTCTAATACTTAAATTTCCGCTTCCCATTTTTTCTGCAACTTCATTCAAATACTTTATTGGATTTATTATACTATTAGCTAAAATTATACTTAAGAGTATTCCTACTATCAAAACAGCTATTGATATTCCTGAGAAAATTATCATTATATTAGTTATTACTCCATCTATGGCTTCTAAAGACGTTATAAACCTAATGACTCCTATTATATCTCCATCTATAATCAATGGATATGACACTGCCATAACTTTATTCCCATAATAATCTACTTTCCCTATCCATCTTGCTGATTCTCCTTTAAGCGCCTTCGATACATCTGGTGCATTAATTAACTTTAAATCCTTAATTCCAATAGAATCCATTAATAAACTTCCATCGGCATCAAAAATTTCAACTTGTGCATTATTTTCATTCCAAAATGTATCAACATTATCATAAATAGTCTCAACTAATGATTTCGAAGAAAAATACTTTGTATAGAAATTTATTGAAACTTGTATTCTATTTTTCAATAAATCCTCAGTATTATCATAATAATATTTTCTAACAAATATCATAAGTAAAATATTTAAAAACATTACTGTTGAGAAAATAATAATAAATATACCTTTAAGTAATTGATTTTTTATACTTCTCATTCTTTCGATTTCCACCTATATCCTATCCCCCATATTGTCTCTATATATTTAGGGTCTGATGCATTATCCTCAATTTTTGCTCTTAATCTTCTTATATTAACATCTATTATTTTTGCATCTCCAAAATAATTTTCTCCCCAAACTAAATCTAATAACTCATCTCTTGTAAATGCCTTATTAGGATTTTCTAAAAATATTTTCATAAGTAAATACTCCTTTGGAGTTACATCTATTTCAATATTATCTTTTAAAACTTTTTGTGAGTATAGATCTATCAGAAATGGTCCTAATTCTAATTTATCTTTATCTTCATCTCCAAGCCTCCTGAGTAAAGCTTTTATTCTTAAAACAACCTCCAATGGATTAAATGGCTTTACTATATAATCATCTGCCCCATACTCTAACCCCATAATCTTATCCATATCTTGCCCCTTTGCTGTAAGCATTATTATTCCCATATCCGGAAATTCACTTCTTAATTTGTTACAAACTTTAAATCCATCTATCCCTGGCAGCATTACATCTAATACAGCTATTTTAGGATTTTCTATATTTGCAAGCTTTAATCCTTCTTCTCCTGTTGATGCTTCAATAACTTGCAAATTATTTCTTTGTAAATTTATCTTTAGAAAAGCCCTTATACTTTCTTCATCCTCTACTAATAATATTTTATTCATTTTATCACCTCTAAACATAATAATATTATTAACTCTTTTAATCTCTTATAATCTTATAAATAGAAATAAGAGACGGTTTACCGTCCCTTTTATTATTTCAATGTTCTAAACTCAAATCCTTCTAATTTTAAATAATCTATTGCACTTTGTAAATATTCCACAGTTCCCTTTTTAGCATCTGTATCATGCATTAATACAATTATAACATCTTGACTTCCAACAGTCTCTTTTAATTTGTTTAATAAATATTCCTTTGGAAAATCCCTGCCTTCAGCATCTCCATTTAATGCATTCCAATCCACTTGAAAAATCCCCTTATTTTCCAACACTCCATCTAAATGTTCTGTTCCATTCCAACTAGCATGTCCACCAGGCATTCTTATCAACCTTGTAGAAAAATCCTTTCCTAATATTTCTTTTAATATTTTATCATTTTTCTCAAAATCTTTCATAAATGAATCAACATCTACTGTTCTATTTGGATAAAGTAAATGATAATCATGGGAATAGCCATGACTTCCTATAGAATGTCCTTCTTTTGCCATTCTCTTCAGTAACTTTTCCGATTCGCTATTCTTCTCAATAGAACTACCTAATGTAAAAAATGTTGCCTTTATATCATTTGCTTTTAATATATCTAAAATTTTTTCAGTAGAATGCTCAGATGGTCCATCATCAAATGTAAGATATGCAATTTTTTTATTATCTTCTCTATAAAAATTCCACTTATACATAGTTTCTGGTAAAACCTTTGAAGCATCATCTGCATTAGGATCTTGCTCTAATGAAAGATATTCAGAATTATCTAATACATTAGTATCTACATTATTTTGATTTTCTTCAGTAAATTCATTTTCATCGTCTATATTCTCTTGATTATCACTGGAAGAGTCTGATTTATTCTGATTAGAATTATTATTGTTACTATTAGTATTATTAGTTACAGCCTCTGCTTGTGTAACATTATTTTTTCTAAGATCATTAACTGTAAATGAAATCGCAAATGTTGATATTATTAAAACAAATATAAATAATATAAATCTTTTTTTATTTTTTATTCTACTTCTACTCATTATAAAACCACTCTTTCTATTTTTATAAACAACTGCTTGTCCTATAATTCAATTATATAGAAGTTTTTTCTGCAAATCATTACAATTTGTTAACCAAATGTTACGAAAAAGTTACATTTTTTTCTATTAATAAAATAAAAAAGAGTTTTATAACAATAGATTTAAATCTACTCTTATAAAACTCTTAAAATTTAAATGGCTCCGTGGAGAGGATTCGAACCTCCAACCTATCGGTTAACAGCCGAGTGCTCCACCATTGAGCTACCACGGAATAATTCAGAGTGTTCTCTGAAAATTGCACACGAATTAATTTCAAGCCTATTTTTATTGGTCAAGCCCTCGACCTATTAGTATCA
>OBVS01000101.1_pt1 | contig 59430 bp, 54 predicted proteins | sample 1476211 | NCBI WGS metagenome assembly OBVS01 (sample SAMEA2580025, study PRJEB22360) | human gut metagenome | biome: human gut; feature: human-associated habitat; material: faeces | place: Denmark | collected 2008/2010 | reverse complement strand
AAGTAGAGGACATGTTAATGCAAGCCGTCAAAGGATTAAATAAAGCTTGTGGTGTCATTTTACATTCAGACCAGGGATGGCAATATCAAATGGTAGCTTATCGTCGAATCTTGGCTGAACATGGCATCATTCAAAGTATGTCGAGAAAAGGGAATTGCTTGGACAATGCCGCGATGGAAAGTTTCTTTGGGCGATTAAAAACGGAATGTTTTTATGGTCGGGAATTTAAAACAAAAGAAGAGATAGTTGATGCTGTCAGAGATTATTTGGATTACTATAATCACCGACGGATTCAACTAAAATTAAAAGGACTGAGTCCGATACAATATCGAAAACAATCCTTTAAATAACAGTCTAACTTTTTGGGGTCAGATCATTTTTAACCGCACTTTTTATTTAAGCTATTTTAACCAAAATTGTCCTTTGAAAATTTTTCCTAATGTCATCAGCACCAAACCGCTCATCATCAAGTTAGCAAAGATAAATGCACCGTTTGCCAATCCGCTCAGTACGTTATGATGAACAAAAGAAACAGCCCCATTCGCTAAAGAAGCTAATCCGAATGAAAAAGCCCAGAAGCCAATATTAAGCCCTTTTTCACTAATCCAAGGGAACAAACGAATTAAAAAGAATATTTGTAAAAAACCGTATCCCCATAAGAGTTTAACGAAAAGATCGATCTCTCCCCCATTAAGCGATAAGTAAGCTGACGATCCTACAAATGCCGGTGCGAGAATGATCCCCATGGTTGGACGAAATTGTGGTTCAATCTGCAACACACGTAAGCGCTGAAATAACACTGGTTCATAAATAATCCAAGCAATCATCCCTGCGCCTAAGAACAAATAGCCTAAATCTTGATAGCCTAACAAGGCCAATGATGAGGCACTTGTAAAGTTAGTCGCCACAGAGGGTAAATAAAACGGTGGCAGTGTTGATTTTTCTTCAAATGTGCCATCTTTCCATAACGCACTAATACGCACTGAAGCAAACAATAATTGCCCAATCGTCCCGATCCAAATTAATCCCTCGCCAATGAATGGAAACCAACGATACAGAACATCACCGCTTAACATGGTTGTAATCGGTATTAAGGCGATAAACGAAAAACGTATCGGACAACAATATTCATCTCGCACTTCGTGAGAAAAATAAATCATTTTATAAATATAGAGCAAGATGAAAAGTGCCCATACTGAAACAGCCGTTATGCCAATAATATCACTCGCATTTCGAGAAAAAGAGAGCGTATCGCCCATATGCAACCAGGCTAAAGATAAAGCGCTTAAACCTAATGGAATCGCAAAATACCCTGTTGGTAATGGAAATGGTCGTTTATCAGTCATTATTATTCTCCTAAAAATTGATACCTTATTAGATTACCTGTAAATGCGTGAATATGGTTGTGGATTTATCTCAAAGACTAGAATAAAAATCTCATTTCTCGAAATGAAAGAAAGGGCTAATAAATATTAGCCCTAAATTGAATTCTATATTTTTGATTATTTGCAGATCACTTCTAATCCGCCCATGTAAGGACGTAATACTTCTGGCACCGTAATTGAGCCGTCTGCGTTTTGATAGTTCTCAAGCACGGCTACTAATGTACGGCCTACCGCTAAACCAGAGCCGTTTAATGTATGCACTAAGCGAGTTTTCTTATCACCTTTCGCTTTGCAACGTGCTTGCATACGACGTGCTTGGAAATCCCACATATTTGAGCAAGAAGAAATCTCACGGTAAGTATCTTGTGCAGGCACCCACACTTCTAAGTCGTAAGTTTTGCAAGAACCAAAGCCCATATCACCAGTACAAAGTAATACTTTACGATATGGTAGATTTAAAAGTTGTAATACTTTTTCTGCATGGCCCGTTAATTCTTCAAGCGCTTCCATAGATTTATCTGGATCCACGATCTGTACCATTTCCACTTTATCGAATTGGTGCATACGAATTAAACCACGGGTATCACGACCATAAGATCCTGCTTCAGAACGGAAACATGGTGTATGTGCGGTCATTTTGATTGGCAATTCTGCTTCATCAATAATTACATCACGTACAAGGTTAGTTACCGGCACTTCTGCTGTTGGAATTAATGCGTAAGGTTGTTCGCCTTCTAGCGCTAAAGTATGGAATAAATCTTCACCGAATTTTGGTAATTGACCTGTGCCATAAAGAGTCGCATGGTTGACTAAATAAGGTACATAAGCTTCTAAATAACCATGTTGTTCGGTATGAAGATCTAGCATAAATTGTGCTAATGCACGGTGCATTTTAGCAATTTGACCTTTCATTACTGCAAAGCGTGCACCTGCTAATTTAGCTCCTGCTGCAAAATCTAAGCCATTTGCATCTTCACCTAATGACACGTGATCTTTGATCTCAAAATCAAATGTACGCGGTGTCCCCCAACGTAAAATTTCTTTATTTTCAGTGTCATCTTTACCTAATGGCACTTCATCCGCAGGGATGTTTGGAATGCTTAACGCAATTTGATTGATTTCTGCTAACACGGCATCAAGTTGAGTTTTCGCTTCGTTAAGCTGTTCGCCCATGTTATCTACTTCAGCCAATAATGGTGCAATGTCTTCACCACGTGCTTTTGCCGCACCAATAGCTTTAGAACGCGCATTACGCTCTGCTTGTAATGTTTCAGTTTTTACTTGTAAATCTTTGCGTTGTTCTTCTAATGCGGTAAGTTTTTCCGTATCAAGAATAAAGTTACGTTTTACTTTTAATTTTTCTGCTACTTCAGCCAGATTATTACGGAGTAAATTTGGATCGATCATTGGAATTCCCTATTTTTCATTATGAAACAGATACCTTTATTCTAGCGCGCTTTCACCAAATAAACCAGTTAAAAGCCTGATTTTTCTTTTATTAACTCTTTCAAAAACATCAAATTTTATGACCGCACTTTGCCATGATTTAATTTTGTGATCTCTGTCAAATTCTGAGAATGAGAGACTAGAAACAGCAAAAAAAAGTTCTATAATGAAAATGAACGTTAACCAAGAGGAGTAACCTATGTTTCCTGAATTTCGCGATTTAATTACTAATCTCAAAAACAAAGATGCTTATTTCGATCGCTTGTTTGAAAAACACAATGCATTAGACCAAGAGATCAAAAATAAGATTGATAACATAGAACTCGCTACTCATACGGAAATTGAGAACTTGAAAAAAGAAAAATTACGGATTAAAGACGAGCTCTATCAATACTTGAAAAAGAAAGCAGCTGAGTAATTGGTTTAATGTGAAAGCAAAGTGCGGTGAAATTTACCGCACTTTTTTGTTTTAAGCGGTTTTGCTTTTTTGAGAGTCCAGATAAATTGCGACTAAGGTCAGTACTGCCCCGCCCATTGCCAATGATTAATGGGCTTATCCAAGCCAAAATAATCAATCACAAGCACCACCACTAGCTGAGAAAGAAGCAATAAACCGAATAGCACGCAGCCCACGACTAACATCGGGGCGGCGTAAGATTTTACTTTATCCATTAAATAAACATCGCCCAGACTGGCAAGCTACTAGCCATGAAGAATAAAATGAGTAGGCTGTTATAGCTGAGTTTCCATTTCTTTACACTGTGTAAGAGCAATACACCCGCTATCATTAAGTGAAGCAGAAAATAAATGCCGTATGCGAAAACGTTCGAAAAAACGACCGCACTTGTGCCTTGATAAATAATAAAAATCAGTACTGCCAACGCATTAAGGACTAGTAATAAAATCATCAATAATGGTAGTAATGCAATGAAACCTTGCAGACGATTACGAGAAACAGACAAACATAAATTCGCTAACAATACGCCCATTAAAGCTTGTGCCAGTGGGTTATATTGCATGAAATTCGGTGTTGGATTGCCGAAGAAAATCATCAAATAAGCAATGACACCCAATCCACTCACCAAAGATGCCATTAAGAGAAAACCACGGCGAGCAACTTCATCTTTAGGTTGTTTCCACACTGCATATACGGCAGATAACCCGCATAAGCTAACAATATCAGTCATCACGTAATGATGTGGTGAGGCTAAGCTCATCCCTAGCCAAACAAACCAATAAAGTGCAAAAAAAGCATTTGCTTTGATTAAACGTCCACGCTGCCCTGGACAAATTTCCCCTTTAATAAAGGCAACTAAACAAAGCAATTGCGCAATCAGCACGCCAAAAGCTAAATGAGGAATCAATTTTTCAGCAAGTTGCAAAGATTCTATAAAAAAATCGACCATTAATAGCAACCCAATTGGCAATATCGCAAGAAATGCGGCCAAGGGTTTGGATTGTTCTTCTGACATAAAATTCTCGATTAGAAAAAGAAGGCGTCATTATGCCAAAATTTTCGGCTTTTTTTAATGGCTTTCGTGCATTTTGCCTCATTCCCTTTTAAAATAAGCAAAATAATAACCGCACTTTAGGAACCACAAAAAAATGCTATTAAGCGTACTTTATATTATTGGAATTACCGCCGAAGGAATTACCGGCGCATTAGCCGCTGGACGAGAAAAAATGGATATTTTCGGGGTAATTATTATCGCCTGTGTAACGGCGATTGGCGGTGGTACGGTACGCGATGTATTATTAGGGCACTACCCTGTTGGCTGGGTTAAACATCCTGAATATTTCATCATGGTAGCTGGTGCGGCAGTATTAACGGTTTTTATTGCGCCGTTCATCAAACATTTTATGCGCTACTTTCGCACGATTTTCTTGGTATTAGATGCTTTAGGATTAATCGTGTATTCCATTATCGGAGCGCAGATTGCGATTGATATGGGCTACGGCTTTACCATTACATCCATTGCTGCAACGGTGACGGGGGCATTTGGTGGTGTGTTGCGTGATTTACTTTGTAACCGTATTCCCCTTGTATTCCAAAAAGAACTTTACGCCAGTGTATCATTCTTCTCTGCTGTGATGTATATGGCATTACAACATATTCAATTAGATCATACATTTACGATTTTACTGACTTTATTCAGCGGTTTTTCATTGCGTTTACTTGCTGTTCGATTTGGTTGGGGACTACCCGTTTTCGATTTCCAAGAGCAAGAAGATGAAACAAATGATAAATTACCGAAGAAAACGAAATAATTGATAAGCTGCACGTTTAGCTTTCTCTGATAATTTATCTATATTTCCATACTCAAATGGATATTTATAAAAAATATTTATGACCTCTTTCTCTATCAGGATACTAAAATCGTCTGAAAGAGCTTCAACACACTCTTCAAATAATGTCATACAACCCTTTATTTTATTATTTAAAAAAGATTAATTTTTAAATTCTTCATCGAAAATAGAATAGAAATATTTATCTTCATTGCAAAAATTTAGAAATTTCTCAGCTAAGGTTGTATCATCTATAAGAGAGATACAGCCATAACCGATATCATCGTGCGGATAAAGTGCAATTCCTAACTTAGGATTAATTAAGAAACAAATACCTCCACTAACTTTTCCAAAATAAAAAGCTATAACCAACTCACAATACAAGAAGATCTTATTGGAATCAAAATGCATGTTAAATATACTTATTGGAGGTTGTGGCTCATTTTTCAAATCGATTGACTCAAAATAATCTTCATAAACACCAGCATACTCATTTAAAAAATTACTCTTCTTGGCTTCTTCATATAAACTCAAGTATTCTTCTAAATAGCTAGATTGTTTTAACTCATCATCTACCTCTGAATTATCATCATATACTAGAGCACTAATAAGGAAAAAACCGTCCAAATCTTCAGAAAAAAATCTTTCAAGCAATTTAGAAGATCTTTTTATGTTAGCCGTATCACCTAAATCATTTGCTCCAAAGTAACCCACCCATTTGTTACTTCTCGAAAATCCATTAAAGTCGATATTTCTAAAACATAATGAATTATTTATTGGCAATTTTGATAGTTTTTTCATATTTTATCTCCCAAACTATTCGTCATGTTTTTTCAAAAGTTTTATTGTTGTCTATTTCACAACTGGAAACATTACAACAAGCTGTAGAGCCTGTGAATTTTAAATACTGCCTCATCTTATAAAATCAGCTAAATCATAAACCATCCAAACCTAATTCACAAAATCCTTAATTTTAATCATTTCACCTTACGCATTTTTACGATAAGCTACACCATATTTTTGTTGCAATAACAAGGGATTCGATATGTTAGAACAAATGGGCAAACAGGCTAAAGATGCGGCCTTTATTTTAGCGCAGTTAAACACTACTGAAAAAAATCATGCGCTCAGTATTATTGCAGAGCAATTAGAACAACAAGCGGATCGTATTCTTGCGGCGAACCAAAAAGATATTGAAATTGCAAAACAAAATGGCTTATCAGAAGCCTTAATTGACCGCCTTTTATTAACCGAAGATCGCCTAAAAGGCATTGCGAATGATGTGCGCCATGTGATTTCGCTCGCGGATCCTGTGGGGAAAATCATTGATGGTGGTACCTTAGATAGCGGATTAAAGATCGAACGAGTCCGTACTCCGCTTGGCGTGATTGGCACTATTTACGAAGCACGTCCTAATGTGACCATTGATGTGGCAAGCCTTTGCTTAAAAACCGGTAATGCCGTGATTTTGCGTGGTGGAAAAGAAACACAACATTCCAATCAAATTTTAGTAGAAGTGGTACAAAATGCCCTTGAACAAGCGGGACTACCACGCCATGCAGTCCAAGCCATTACAGATCCGAATCGTGAACTTGTGATGCAACTACTTAAATTGGATCGCTATGTGGATATGATTATTCCTCGTGGCGGTGCAGGTTTGCATGAGCTTTGTAAACAACATTCTACCATTCCAGTGATTGTTGGTGGTGTGGGCGTTTGCCATCTTTTTGTGGAAGAAAGCGCTGACCAAGAAAAAGCTCTTGCAGTGATTGCGAATGCAAAATGCCAACGCCCAAGCACATGTAATACGCTGGAAACACTTTTAGTTCAGCGCTCGATTGCTGATGTTTTCCTACCAAAACTCGCGAAATATTTAGCCGAGAAAAAAGTAAAATTCCATGCAAAATCGACCGCACTTTCGATTCTTCAAGCTGCAAATGTCGATGTGCAAGAAGTGACTGAACAAGCGCTACGCCAAGAATGGGGTTCACTCGATCTCAATGTTGTGGTGGTTGAAGATATGGATGCGGCGATTGCTCACATTCGTGAATATGGCACACAACATTCAGAAAGTATCTTGACGGGAAATCAACGACTAGCCACACAATTTATCAATCAAGTGGATGCAGCAGCCGTGTATGTGAATGCAAGTACCCGATTTACCGATGGCGGACAATTTGGTTTAGGCGCAGAAGTGGCGGTAAGTACTCAAAAACTTCATGCTCGTGGCCCAATGGGATTAGAAGCCTTAACCAGTTATAAATGGGTTTGTGTCGGCGATTACACTTCTCGTAAATAGTCTGTTCCATCCATAAAAAAACCGCACTTTGAAAGCATCAAAGTGCGGTTATTTTTTATCTCGTTTTAGTGTTTACCAAATAATTTCATCGTGGGTAATACAATCACACAAGCAATCGCGCCAACAATCAAGCCAACCACTAAAGTCGCCACATTACCTAATAAGCCATCTGCTAATTGATAATCAGCGAGCAAATGATGAATGAAATCCACATTATGTACGAAAATACCACCACCCACTAAGAACATTGCGAGCGTACCGATAAAACTAAGTGAACGCATAAATTTAGGCATAATCACTAAAATTGCGTTCCCGATTGACTTCGCTACGCCACCTTTTTTGATAAGGTATAAACCGAAATCATCCGCTCTAACAATTAATGCTACTAAGCCATAAACAAAAATAGTAATCCCGATACCCACTACCGAAAGGGAAATAATGCGTGTCAGCAAGCTCGCTTCAGTTAATTCACCTAATGCAATAATGATAATTTCAGCAGAAAGAATAAAATCGGTACGAATTGCCCCTTTAATTTTAGCGGCTTCATTAAAGGTTGTTTTTTCTTCATGCTCTTCATGAGCAATAAATTTATGTAGAATTTTCTCTACACCTTCAAAACATAAATACGCCCCACCAATCATCAGAAGTGGTACGATCAACCAAGGTAAAAATGCAGAAAGCAGTAAAGCAATTGGAATTAAAATGACTTTATTGACTAACGATCCTTTGGTGACGGCCCAAACAATAGGCAATTCACGATCGGAAGATGCCCCCGTTACCTGATTAGCATTTAAGGCTAAGTCATCGCCTACCACGCCAACAGTTTTCTTGGCTGCCATTTTGGTCATCAAGGCGACATCATCAAGAATCGATGCAATGTCATCAATAAGGGTAAAAAGAGAGCTAAACGCCATATTCTTTCCTTTATAAAGTTAAAATTTAGAGAAATGAGTTTTAGACTGGTCGAATGCTTTCGACATCCAACTTCGCATCAAACTCTTTTTGTAATAAAAGCAGTTTTTTATCTTGCTGTAAATCCGTACGTGCCTGTTCACGCAACTCTTGATAAACTTTTTTGCGGTAATCAATTGGTGTTAAAACATCGGAATCTTCAACAAAAATCGACAATTTGACTGATTTTTCATATAAACGTTCAAGATGTTCTACTAAATTTTTAATATTTCGATCTTGTTTTAAATGCGCTTTTTCAGAATGAAGCCCGAGTTGAATCTCATCTTCAGTTTGCGACTTAATAAAGCAATTTAATGCTAACTCTTTTGAAAAGCCAATCACACCACAACGTTCGACAATATCCGTCCAAGGATCTTGTTTTTGCGTAATTTGAATAATTTTCTCACGCAATTCTGGTGTCACATCTTTCAACATTGCCTGTTTAATATCAGAAGGACGCACACCACTATCTACTTTGGCTAAATCCGGATTACTCCACTCCCAACGATAGGTTTCCGCATCCAGAATTTCTTGCTCTTCCGCGTCCATTTCAGCATTATCATCAATGGTATTCTCCACCGTTTCAATACCTTGCTTTAACTCGTCAGCTTGTTGAGTTATTGGATTTGGTTCCGCGGCTTTCGTTTGCGTAGCTTTCGGTGGAGTCATCTCTCGCACAGGAAGCGCGGTCATTTTTGGCGAGTTTTTTTGCTCGTCTAACTCTTGAAGATGATGCAAGGTTTCTTCCACTGCTGCTTGCTGTTCATCATGATGATGTTGGCGCTCTGATTGCTCTATTTGCGTTAATTGATTCAATGCCTCTAGTGCAGCAAGGCTGGCTAAATTCAATGAAGAAGTGGTTTGAGTGGAAACAGGTTGAGAAGACGAGGAATGCTCAACCGCCGATTGAACCATCGGCTTTTGCGCTTGTGCAGAATAATTTGCTTTGATGTTTTGCGACAGCACCGGCATATCCACATAACCAGAAACAGGTTGATTTTCAACCGCACTTTTCTGTGTATTTTGTTCATGGGATAGCCCGCCTTGTTTAGGCGTTTGTGCTGCCGTAAGGAACTTTGGGTGGAATGCCAACGCCCTCAATAATGTCATTTCTGCACCAATTCGACGATTTGGTGCGGAGGCCAATTCTTTTCGACCTGATACAATTACTTGATAGAAGAACTGTACGTCTTCCGGTGAAATATGTTTAGCCAGAAAACCTAGATGATCGTTTTCGTCCGTAGCATTTTTAGCGAGCAACTGCATTAAGGCAATTTGATGCAATTTCTCAGCCGTTTCAGCCAGTAACTCATCCCAATCGCCCGCTTTTTCTGCCACCGTTTGGATGGTTTTCATTAAACGTTCACCGTTACCTTGATGTAAGGCGTAAATAATTTCAATCGGCTGATCTTCATCTAACAGCCCAAGCATGGTATTCACCACATCGGTGGAAACTTTACCATTTCCCATGGCAATCGCTTGATCCGTTAAACTTAAGCTATCACGAATACTACCCTGTGCTGCTTTGGCTAATTTATCCAATGCAGGCGTATCAAAAGGAATATTTTCGGCAGTAAGCACGCGATTAAGATGCGCTGAAATTTGCGGTTCATCTAATGCTTTGAGATGAAATTGCATACAACGGGATAAAATCGTAATCGGTAATTTTTGTGGATCTGTTGTAGCGAGTAGGAATTTCACATATTCAGGTGGTTCTTCCAAGGTTTTTAACAACGCATTGAAAGAATGGCGAGAAAGCATATGGACTTCATCGATAAGATAGACTTTATAACGCCCCACTACCGGCTTATATTGCACATTGTCTAATAGCTCACGCGTATCTTCCACTTTGGTACGAGAAGCCGCATCGATTTCAATTAAATCAATAAAGTTGCCAGCTTCGATCGCTTTGCAGTTTTCACATTCACCACAAGGAGCGGCAGTAATACCGTTTACGCAGTTCAAGCCTTTCGCAAATAAACGAGCAATGGAGGTTTTACCCACGCCACGAGTGCCGGAAAATAAATAAGCATGATGTAAACGGTTTTCTTTTAAACCGTTTTCCAAAGCAGTGAGCACATGGCCTTGCCCCACTACTTCAGAAAAGTTTTTTGGTCGCCATTTTCTGGCTAAAACTTGGTAGCTCATTGCATCTCTTTAAAAATTAATGGCCTTCAAAATTCACTAAGGTGTAGCAATCAATGCCTAAATCACGCAAGCGTTTTTCGCCCCCTAAATCTGGCAAATTAATCACAAAGGCAGCATGTTTCACATCACCACCTAAACGTTGAACTAATTTCACGGTGGCTTCAACTGTACCACCCGTTGCTAACAAGTCATCAATGATTAACACATTATCACCTTGAGAAATGGCATCAGTGTGCAATTCAAGGGTGTCTTGACCGTATTCTAACTGATAAGACTGTGCAATCACTTCACGCGGTAATTTGCCCGGTTTACGAACGGGGATAAATGGCAAGCCTAATGCTAATGCAACTGGCGCACCAAAAATAAATCCACGAGACTCGGTACCAATTACTTTTGTGAGTCCTTGATCTTTATACTTTTCAACGATCAAATCGATTGTGGCTTTAAAAGCCTCAGGCACTTCAAGTAAGCTCGTGATATCACGGAAAATAATGCCTTCTTTTGGATGATTTGGGATAGATTTGATAGAAGATTTGATTAATTCAAGTTGTTTGTTCATAAATAATTGCTCAAAAAAGAGTAAGAAAAAATCCTGTTTTTAGGCTCGCATTCTAGCATATAAAAATGCAAAAGTGCGGTGAATTTTGTACATAAAAAAACTTGCATCCTAAGTGTTCAGAATAAGTTTTCTAGACAGTTAAGATGCAAGTAAAAAGTATTTATTCAAGTTTAAGATGTAATTAACCTACAATCATTGGAGCCCAAAGGAATCCGAAGCCAACACCTGCTATAACTCCAATTAATGCAGGTAACATAAATGGGTGATTTAGAACATATTTACCAACTCTAGTAGTTCCTGTTGTATCCATTTCCATTGCAGCTAATGATGTTGGATAGGTAGGTAAAAGGAAAATACCAGTTACAGCTATAAATGATCCTAAAATAGCCCAATTAGGCACACCTAATGCAACCGCTAAAGGAATAATTAACGGTGTTGTTGATCCTTGTGAATAAAGCAAAGCACAAGTTAAAAATAACACTGGAGCTAATAACATTGGATAAGAACGTAAAACATCTCCAGCAATAACTTTAATATCGCCCAAGTGAGCGTCAACAAATGTTATACCTAAAGTAACGATCCCTAAAATAACAGCAACAGAGCTCATACCTGAACGAAATGTTGAATTAGACGTAATATCTTCAGGTTTACTTTTGCTCACAACCAACATTAAACAAGCTGACGCTAGCATAACAGCAACAATAATATCTCTAGTTCCCATTGATTTGCCATTTTCATATACAGGTCGTAAAGCTGGTAATGTCGCAAATAACACAATGACAACTGTAGCTAATAGGAAAATAATTACTGATAACTTAGATGCTCTTGTATGATTAACCACTTGAGATTGATTCTTAGATACTAGCCCGTCTTGTAAGCGTTGCAAATAAACTGGATCATCTTGTAACTCACATCCTTGTTTAGATGCAACGAAAGCTGCAACTAATGATGCAACAAATGATACAGGTAAACAAACAGCCATAACTTGGAAAAATGTAACGGAATTATTTTCCATTATAGTAATCATTGCAGCCATTGCCGCACTAATAGGGGAACCAGCTACCGCTAATTGAGACGAAACCACAGAAGCAGATAATGCTCTAGACGGTCTAACTCCAGATTCTTTAGCTACTTCTGCAATAACTGGTAATGTTGAAAATACAATAAATCCTGTACCTGCAACAATAGTCATAAGCCAAGTTATCACTGGAGCTATAAAATTAATATGTTTTGGATTTTTACGCATTAACTTTTCAGCATAATGAACTAAAAGTGCCATTCCTCCACTTGCCTGTAAAGCTGCAGCTGAAAGAGTTACAGACATAATAATTAAAATAACATCTACTGGTACGCTACCAACTGGTAATTTTAAACCTAAAGTAAGAATAGCTAATCCCAATCCACCAAATAAACCGATAGCAATCCCTCCAAAACGGAGGCCTAGAACAATAGAAGTCAATACAACTGCAATTTCAATCCAGATCATAATTTTTATCTCCTCGTATTAATGTGTTTTATACCAATTAATTGCTGCTCTTACTAAAGCAGCAGTTGAGTCTTCATATAAAGATGGGTTTTCTTTCATTGCTTTTTCTAAAATTAGTGGAACCTCTGTACATCCTAAAATAATAATCTCTGCTCCACGATTAATTAATTCATCTCGTTGAATTAGCATAAGCTCTTCTGACTTCTCTATTTCTCCGCTCTTATATAAGTAGATACTTTCCATAACCTGTTTCTGACTTGGCTTTTCTGGAATAAGACAAGTAATTCCACATTTTTCCAATGTTTTCTGGTAAAGTTGAGTTGATAGCGTGGCGTCTGTAGCTAGTATGCCAACTTTATTTTTTCCTGTAGACAAAATTTCACTAATAGTAGAATCAATAATATTTAACATATCTACATTACACTTTTTCTTCAAATCATTATACCAATAATGTGCTGTGTTACATGCAATTATAATGCACCTAGCTCCAGCTCTTTCTAATCCATGCATATACTCTTCCATCGCTGATAAAGGTGATTCCCCTTCATGTAGAATAGACGTAGTCCTATCTGGAATATCTGGAATTGATGAAATAACAAGAGGTATATGTTCTTGATCACAATGAGCTGGCGTTAGCTGAATAAATTTTTGAAACATATCAGCGGTGGCAGCTGGCCCCATCCCTCCCAAAATACCTATAATATTTTTCATAGTTTTCTCCTATTTACTTTGATAACAGTCTATTTCTAACAGAAATTCTCATCTAATTAGAAATGCAACAAACAAGCACTTCATGCAAATTTCACATAATCAAGCCACAAAAAAAACAAAAGAAAAAATACACTGATAAAAATCAATGTGATAATATTCGTTAAATTTTAATGAGTTTTAAATTTAGAATACCCAATGCAATAATCACATAGAAAGCTATTATTTTAAAGTAAATTAAAAATGAAGAATATTGAAACAAAATGGTTAGAAGATTTTCTGATCTTAGAGGAAACAAGAAATTTTTCACAAGCAGCTGACTTACGTAATCTGTCACAATCTGCTTTTAGTCGGCGTATAATATCACTGGAGGAGGCCATTGGAGTAAAATTGTTTAACCGTGCATCAATTCCATTACAACTTACTGAGGAAGGGAAATTATTTCATTCACAGGCTAGAAATATTTTAAAGCAATTGGAATATAACCTTGATGAGCTTTTAGGGCAAAACTCTCAGAATAAACCCAATATTACATTTGCTGCCGCACATTCCTTATCTTTATCTGTAATGCCTGAGTTAATTAAAAATATAAATCAATCTAATAAAAACTTTATCTATTCAGTTGAAGCTATTGATGTTGACCAAACGGTAAAAACCCTAATTGAAGGAAAAAGTGACTTTATCTTCTCTTTTTATGATGAAAATCTAAGCCAAGAACCGTTTCTTGCAAAAAAAATATTAGAATCAAAATTATTTCCAGTTAGTGCAACTGATAAAGACAAACAACCGCTCTATCACTTTTCTCAAGAAACTATTCCTTTATTAAATTATACAAAACAGTCTTATATGGGAAGATTAGTAAATAGAAAATTAAATATTTACTCACACCTTAATTTTAAAACTTGCTTTATCTCATCCATGAGCGAATTATTAAAAAATATGGTACTAAATAAGCAAGGAATCGCGTGGTTACCCGAGTATTCTATTAAAAATGAGATCAAGCAAAATAAATTAGTAATTCTTGATAATGATGAGTTAACAATTCCTATTAAAGCTTATATATACAGAATAAATTCTCGTCTTAATAACTATGCTGAGCAATTTTGGAATTCACTAGATAAAAACTAATCATAGATATCCTTCCCGTCTTTTCGAGTACGAAGAAGCTGCAAAATCCAGACATATTGTTCGGGTGTTGGCGTAACGAAATACTCAATTTCTTCGTTCATCGCACGGGCTGATTGCTCAGGATCGTCGCTTAATTGCATAGGTGGGCGAATTTCCATTTCATACTTCCCACTCTTGGCGTTATAGCGTGGGAACATTGGAATAACTACCGCTTTCGCTAATTTTGCCATTTTGTTTAACCCAGGAAGCGTCGCCTTATAAGTAGCAAAGAAATCCACAAAGACACTTTGCTCAGCACCGAAATCTTCATCAGGAAGATAATATCCCATTTGACCTTGTTTGATGTGTGCCAAAAAAGGCTTAATACCATTTTGGCGAGCATGCATTTTTCCGCCAAAACGTTGACGCGCTAAAGTCCAAAACCAGTCCACCAACGGATTTCGGTGCGGGTTATACATTGACGTCATCGGCATGCCGTGTGTATGCAAAATAATGCCAGAGGCATCTATCGCCCAACCATGTGGTACCATCAAAATGATGTTATGCCCTTCAGCTTTGGCTTGCTTGATATGCTCAAGGCCAATGAATTCGCTACGTTTTTGTAAATGTTTTTTAGAACGAATGGCAATTTCACCGATACCGAGCATGACTTGTGCGACCGTCACAAACATCTCTTCAATTACTTTGTCACGCTGCTTTGCCGTCCAATCAGGGAAACAGAGTTTCAAATTAATCTCGGCACGAATACGTGGTTTACCGATTTTTTTCGTTAGCGCACGAGCCAGTTTCTCGGCCATTTTATCGCGTAAACGAAATGGTACAAAAGCCAATAACAAAAGCACAAAAATACCAAGCCAAATGCCCCAATTTTTAGGATGCAAATATGACCATGAAAAATGTGGTTCATAACCCGTTCGTGCTGTAATACGTAATTTTTTCTGAGACTCTGTCATAATCAATCGTTAAAAATGAAACCAACCTTGATCATACGCCATTTTTATCGTCATGATAAATGACATAATCACTACCATCGGTCTGATCAGTTGTTTGCCTTTTGCCATCACCATTTTGGCACCTAAATTTGCACCTATCAGACTTCCTGCCATCATCACTAAACCGACAGTCCAAATGACATGACCACCAATAAAGAAGAAAATTAATGAAGCAAAATTTGAGGTTAAATTCATCACTTTCGCATGGGCGGTCGCTTTGGTGAGGTTAAATCCAAGTAACGTCACACAAGCTAGATTCATCAATGACCCCGTCCCCGGCCCGAAAAAGCCGTCATAAAAACCCAGTAATGAACCAAAACATAACGCAAAAACAGCGTAAGAAATTCGTTGTTTGCGATCACTCTCGCCCAATTTAGGCGTAAATAAAAAGTATAGGCCAATGGCTAAAATGAGAAATGGAAGCCCTTTCTTAATTAATGACGCATCTAAACTTTGAATAAGCAAGGTACCAATCACCGAGCCGATAAAAATCACCAGTAAGATGAAAGAAAACTCCGATAAATTGACCGCTCTTTTACGTAAAAAGTAAATACTTGCCGACAATGCACCACCAAACGCTTGTAATTTATTTGTACCTAATGCCATCGCTGGTGGCATGCCTGTCATTAATAAGGCAGGGATTGTAATTAAGCCTCCACCACCCGCTATCGCATCAATAAATGCGGCAATAAAGGCAGCAGCAAAAAGCATGGCTAATATATCAATCCCCAACTCCATGATTTAACTCCTACTCTAACCATTCACTACTATTTGGCGAACTCAACACCTGTTGGCATAAAAACGGCTCTGGTGGTGTCACTTTTGGTTTAGAAGAGCCTGAACCTGGTTTTGCAGGTTCAAGCCAAGAATAAAGTTCATCGCCACAACCATCGCCTGCTGGTACCGGTGCTTGATCTTCACAATAAGCAGCATCTTTCGGGCAAGCAATGCGAACGTGGAAGTGTGAATCATGCCCAAACCATGGACGAATTTTGTGTAACCAAGCACGATCATCACCCGCAGTCTGACAAAGTTTTAATTTAATCGCTGGGTTCACAAAAATACGGGTCACTTTGGGATCTTGCGCAGCCAATTTAATTAACGTTGCATGATTGTTATTCCATACATTTTCATCAACACGTTGTGTTTGACGGTTCACCACAAGCAAGCCTTTTCCGTCAGAATTTAACGCTTCACTGTCTGTCATGGTCCCCATGCGCAACCAAATATCCGCGTCTAATCCCATTTGATGGCTTGCATGCCCCGTTAAAAAGCGACCACCACCTGGCATAGCAATATCCCCAACTAACATCGTTGGTAAGCCTGCTGACTTCGCTTTTTGTCCAAGACGCTGTAAATAGGCAATCATATCCGGATGACCATAATAGCGATTTTTATTCATACGAATCACTTGGTAGCCCTCACCTTTATAAGGCAATGGCTCTGCCCCGATAATACAACCATTCGAATAGCTGCCGATTGGATTTGCTTTACCATCTGTTGCAGGAATTGGACGTTTAATCCGTTGCCAGTCTTGTGGCGAGGCTGTTGTTTGCAACGAGAAAAAAACACACCCTAAAGCAACCGCACTTGAAAGTAATTTTGCTAAAGATTTATTCATAAGATTTCCTAAAATAAGTTGATTTCTCTTCAATAAAAGAGCACAAGAAGCTTAATTTAAAAGAGTTATTTGCATTGTGCCTTAAAACGCAATAAATGGTCGAGTAAAACAATTGCAACCATTGCCTCCGCAATGGGTACTGCACGAATCCCCACACAAGGATCATGACGGCCTTTTGTCACCACTTCCACAGACTCTCCCGCTAAATTAATGGAACGGCCTGGAATCGTGATACTGGATGTCGGTTTCAATGCAATCGTTGCAATAATTGGCTGTCCTGAGCTAATGCCCCCTAAAATACCGCCAGCATGGTTACTTTCAAAACCATTGGGTGTCATTTCATCACGATGTTGACTGCCACGCTGTTCAACCACTGCAAAGCCGTCGCCAATCTCTACGCCTTTAACGGCATTAATCCCCATTAAAGCATGGGCTAAATCTGCATCAAGTCGATCAAAAACGGGCTCACCTAAACCAACAGGAACATTCTCTGCAATCACAGTTAGCTTTGCCCCAATCGAATCGCCTTCTTTTTTCAATTCACGGATTAATTCATCAAATTTTTCAACCGCACTTTCATCTGGACAGAAAAATGGATTGCTATTCACTTTATCCCAATCAATTTTATCGATAGTCCGTGGTGCGATCTTTACCTCGCCAATCTGGCTTAAAAAACCTCGCACTTCAATGCCAAACTGCTCACGTAAATATTTCTTCGCAATCGCTCCCGCAGCAACACGCATAGCGGTTTCACGTGCAGAAGAACGACCACCACCGCGATAATCACGAATACCGTATTTTTGTTGATAGGTAAAATCCGCATGTCCAGGACGGAAACGATCTTTGATATCACCATAATCTTGTGAACGCTGATCACCATTTTTAATGATCATTCCAATACTGGTACCCGTTGTTTTACCTTCAAACACCCCAGATAAAATCTGTACCTCATCGTCTTCGCGACGTGGTGTGGTATAACGTGATGTACCCGGTTTACGACGATCTAAATCAGGTTGAATATCGGCTTCCGATAATTCAAGATTCGGTGGTACGCCATCTACGATACAGCCTAATGCAATACCATGTGACTCCCCAAAGGTCGTCACACGAAAAAGTTGTCCGATAGTATTCCCTGCCATATTTTCTCTCTTTAATTAATGATTTTGGGCTAATTTTGCCACATCAATAAATGGAATCTCTTCACCTGTATCTTTGTTTTTGATAAAGATATCTAATTGGTTGAATGCAATATCAATATTATTTTCTGCAAATAATTCATTCACTCGACGATTGAGTGCATCCAACGTATCATTACGCTCAGATACTTGCCCTACATAAACACGTAATTCGTGATCTAATGTACTTGCCCCAAAGGTCAAGAATAATGCTCTTGGTTCTGGATCTTTTAAGACACTTGGTTGCTCATGCGCGGCTTGCAATAATAAGCGTTTCACTAAGTCTAAATCTGAACCATACGCCACACCAACGGAAACCACTAAACGAGTAACGGTATTAGATAATGCCCAGTTGATCACTTGACCTGTTACAAAGGACTTATTTGGCACAATCACTTCTTTTCGATCAGGATCAATCATGGTAATCGCACGAATACGGATTTTCGCCACCGTACCTGTCACGCCATTAATTGTCACGGTATCGCCCACACGAATTGGACGTTCAAATAATAAAATGATACCCGAAACAAAGTTTGCAAAAATTTCTTGCATACCAAAACCGAGACCAACGGAAAGGGCTGCAAACAACCATTGTAATTTCGACCAAGACATCCCGAGTGTTGAGAATGCCCATGCTCCACCAACTGCAACAAAGATGTAGGTTAATAAGGTGGTAATGGTATAAGGTGTACCTTGTGAAAGTTTCACTCGAGAGAAGATTAATACTTCTAAAATACCCTGAATGTTACGCACCAAAATATAGGTAATCACGACAATGATTAATGCAACAATCAAGTTAAAGAGTGAAATCGTTTCTGTCACCACGCCCGCTTCAGTTGTTGAAGTTTGTTGCCACAAGGTAATATCACGCAAATAACTTACAACGGTCACTAAATCTGACCATACATAATAGAAGATGGCAAAAAGTGCGGTCCAAATAAAGAGATCGGCAAAGCGTAGTAACTGGCTACGCACTTCATTTAAGGCTAATCCCTCTTCTTGTTCGGTAATCACGACCACATCATCAGAGGCTGAAGTATCACTTGAATCTTGTTGTTTTTGCTGACGTTTTTCTTGTAAACGTCGATAAGCTAAACGTCTTGATGCAACCGTAATACCACGATAAATAGTATGACGCACCAACGACCACACCACCCATGCAATGTAGGTATTAATAATATGCGTAATTAAATTTAAGGCGGTGTAATAATATCCTAAAGCAATTAGCGCAATTAAAATAACAGGGACCAATTGCAATAAAACGCGCATAATTTTTAAAAGCGTTCTATCACGCTGATCCGTTACGCTTGAATTCAACGATTTTTCTGTGCGAACAAAACGTGGCGCAATAATCACAATACAGAAAAGCAAGGCAACAATCGTATTAATTTCGCCGAGGACGTCATTGGCTAAACCTGTATCCATGACATTACTGAAAATTGACGTATTCAGTAATAACACAACGGAAACAATAATACGTTTTGTGACGTCTTGTAAGTTAGTTGCACTCTCTTTAGCAAAACCAAAATGGCGCACTAAAATGCCATTCGGACGAAGAATAGCTAAGACAAAGCTAAAGAACCACCAATAGCCTGCCATGCTAAGTGACCATTCCCAAAAGTCTTGTGGTTTTTTCACCAAGAAAAAGCCCAACAATTGGCAAGCGGCTAAAAACCAAAGGGTGCCAGATAAAGATAAAAGTGCGGTATAAAATAATGCTAGTGGCGTATGCCATTGGCTATCTGAACGAAGCGTATTAATTTCGCCATTAATCACGCTCAAACGTTGTTTAATTAATTCTTTAAATTTAAAAATCAATCCACCAATCACAAACAAAATAAAGACATAAGTGAGTAAATACGGCAAATTATCAAAGTTTGTCGGAAAACCAATTTTCTTTCCAATGCCATCAAATTGTGCCTTGAGTGACATAGGCAGTTTTTTGATCCAATCTAAATTAATTGGATTGTTACTTTTTACCCAGAAACTTTGTTGATCGAGTTTAGACTGAATTTGATCACTGATTTGAGTAATCTGTTGTTGGGTTAACTCTAAGGAAATCGCAAAGTTCAACTGATTATTCAATGACTTAATCAAATCAGAGGCCACTTTACGACGTTCTGTTAATAAACTGGTTAATTGTGCTTTTTCCGCAGAGGTAAAAGATTTATTTTCATCTTGCTCTATTTTACTGATATAGGCATCAATATCATAAAGCTCATTACGTTTTTGTGTAATATCGAAGATCTGTACACGTAAATCCGCAATTTGTTTCGAAAGACCTTGAATATTTAAATTGGTTGGTAATTTTTGTTTTTGTTGCTGAATAATGCGTGAAAGCACCAATGTGCCTTGTAATGCGCTGATTTGCTCATCAATGGTACGTTGTGTCTGCGTTAAGTTATCCAACACATTTCGCATGCGTAGTTCATCTTGCGTTAATGTATTGGTTTTCTCTGTTTGCTCAAGTAAATATTGGCTAAGCTGCGAATTTAAATCCAACTCTTTCTGAATCAATGGATTTTGCTCAACACTTTGGTTTTGTTGTTGTACTTGCTCAACTTGGTTTTGTGTTTTAGCCAAATTCTTTTGATTAATCACGTCTTGAATAGCCGCAATTTGTTGCTGCAATGCTTGAACACGCGTATTCAATAGTTCATATCGGCTTTGATAAAGCACCGTCAACTGATCACTATTTTTTAATAGCACTTGATTATAGATATTTTTTAGCTCAATCAGTTGCAATTCCAGCTGGATTTGCTGTTTTAATAGTGAACTCGTTGTTGGATCAGCCAATTTCTGATTCAATTCTTGCGTACGTTTAACATTATCTGTCAAGGCTGTTTGAGCACGTTCAGACACTGAACTCTGCCCTGCAAGTTGTGTATTCACCGCACTTAATGCAGATTGGGCATCTTGTTGTTGATTGGTTAGTTTTTCAACCTGAGTCTGCAAATTCGCTAAACTTTGCGAAGCATAATCGGTGTTATTTGTCGTGCTTAGCTGTTTTTTAAGATTTTGAAGATCAGCATTATTCTTCTGAATTTCAGAATCTGCATCAATAAGCGTATCTTGCAAATCGTTATTATTTTTTTGCTGGGTTTGAATTTGTTGCAAGAAATCAAGCGAAGCCTGGATTGTTGCGACGTTATTTGTTTTTTCATCGCCATCCGGTAATTTTTGTGCATCAGCTAATTCACTTTTTAGTGTTTTTTCCGTCGGTAAATCCGCATTATTATTCTCTGCCCAAACAGGATGAGAAAGCGCCAGTGTAAAAACAAATGAAAGACCAAGCGCGGTCAAAACACGAGAGATATTTTTCATTAAACTAACTTTCCTATTATTGCGACAGCCAATCGGCGAGCGCTTTACGAGAAATCTTTATTGCCCCTTGGATTAAATCCTGTGGGAGTTCATAGTAGGCAACGGGTTGCTTAAATCGTTCCAATCGCCCTTGTAAAAAAACGTTGAGAGATTCGACCGCACTTTCATTAAATAAGGTATGAAATTCAACAATCGCGACAGGGCGGTGGCCAAATTCCTCATCATGTTGAGACAAAACAAAGACTTGTTTCACCAAATCTGATTGTGCAATCACTTTTTCAATTTCTTCCGGCTGAATATTTTCACCGCCAGAAATAAACATATTATCCAATCGGCCTTGAATGACTAATTCGTTATCGAGCCATTGACCTTTATCTTTGGTTTGGAACCAACCTTCAGCATTAGTAAGCGGATCAACACACCCATTGCGCCAATATCCCATGGCAAGTCCGGCACCTTTTAGCCAAACCTCTTCGTTCACTAACTTAAATTCTCGTCCGAATAAAGGTTGTCCTACACCAATTTTTCCATCCGATTGCTTAGCGAATACGGTAGAAGCCATTTCTGTCATACCATAACCTGAATAGCTTCGAATACCTAGTTCACTTAACACTTGGGTTAATTTTACAGGGATTTGTGTCCCGCCTAATAACACAGCTTGCGTGTGAATAGGCTGTGGATGCTCCACCAAATAATCAAACCAGCGTTGTAATTGCGTTGGCACGAGAGAAACATGGGAAACCTCACCAATAGATTGATAAAAATCTTCTTTTGGTAAAACTAAGGTGGCACCTGCGTAAAGCCAACGCCACACAATACCTTGTCCGGAGACATGATAAAGCGGTAAAGAAAGTAGCCATGATTGATCTTTGCCAAAATTCATTAAGGCACAAACGCCTTCCGCATTAGCTAAATGAGCAGAAACATTATGCACCACCGCTTTAGGTAAACCAGTCGAACCTGATGTGAGCGTCATCGTTGCCGCTTTTGTAAAATCCACTTTATGTTCGGGTAATGGTTCAGCAGCTAAATAATGAATATCTTCGGTTTGATAACAAAAATCCACACCATACACTTGGCATAACTCTTCTCTTTTTTCTTTAGGAAATGCTGGATTGATACCTAAAATTTTTGCGCCTAGCTGAATAACGGCTAAATAAAGAAATAAGATCTGTTCTGAATTTTTCCCACAAAAAGCAACCGCACTTTGCGCTGTCACACCTTGTTGTAAAAGGAAGGTTTCTACCTGATTAATTTTCTCAGCAAGTTCTGCCCAAGTAAAAGGATCGCCCTGCGAATTTCGCAACGCGACCTGATTTGCATACGCTGAATTTTGGGCAAATGCTTGCCAAGGGAATTTTTGCATTGATTTAGTTGCTAACGAAATAAGGGCGAACTTCGTCGATTAAATATTCTGGCAAATGCATAGACTGCATCGCCCCTTCTAACATCAACATTTTACGGCCACTATTGGTATTGGTAATCACCCAATATGGTGTATCTGGAATTTGTTTTGGTTTAGTATGGTTACCTGCCACAAGCAACGTCCCTTCATCACGAGCAAAATACACACGAGTACGGCCTTGTAAGCTTTCGGTTGCCTGTGCAAAGCTTTCTGGATTGGTACGATAAAGCGTACGTAATATACTTAAAAAACGCACAACTGCTTTTGGCTCTTCTTTAAATTCAGCAGAATTCAAGAGTGCACGCACTTTATCAACAATATGATTGATTGCTTCATCCGATTGTTTTTTCACTACTTTTGGCGGCTCAACAGGTTCAACTTTTGGTTGAATTGCTTCGGTTGTTTTTTCCGTTAAAACAGGCTCAGAATGCACCGCACTTTTTGAGTTATCAGCTGATACGTCTGATCCAAAGAAATCAACCTTGCTTGTTGCGTGAGCGGGTAAATTCAACAAACGGCGAAGAATATCAGAAGCACTTTCTCCAATAGATTGAGTTTGTGCCGCAATGTATTGATATAATTCTTCATCGACTTCAATTATCTTCATTTTTTTCTCTCCGTTTGCTAAAATTTTCGTCCATTATAACGATTTCTAACCAAATTCTCACGCAAAATATATGTCATCTTCCCTATTATTAAACCATCAATTTCACCAAGCAAAACAATCAATTAATTCGCCTACCTTAGTTTTCATTCACGGTTTGTTTGGGGACATGAATAACCTTGGTGTCATCGCGCGTGCATTTAGCGATAACTATAATATTTTGCGCGTAGATTTACGTAACCATGGGTATAGTTTTCATTCAGAAACAATGAATTACGACGTCATGGCTGATGATGTATGGCAACTTATCGATCACCTTCAATTAGATAAAGTGATCTTAATTGGTCATTCAATGGGTGGAAAAACAGCAATGAAAATGACCGCACTTCAACCGCAGCGTGTGGAAAAATTGATTGTCATTGATATTGCTCCAGTAGCTAATAGCAGTGCAGGACACGATGATGTGTTTCGTGGCTTATTTGCCGTGAAAAAAGCGCAGCCACAAACTCGTCAACAAGCTAAGCCTATTTTAGAAAATGAAATTGCCGAGCCTAGCGTGGTGCAGTTTATGTTGAAATCTTTTGAGCCTACTTCAAACGAATATTTTCGTTTCAATTTGACCGCACTTTTCGAGCATTATGCGGAACTGATGGATTGGCAGGAAGTTTACGCTAATACGCCTACTCTCTTTATTAAAGGTGGGCTTTCATCTTATATTAAACCTGAATATACAGAAATTATTCTAAAACAATTCCCGAATGCTAGCTCATTCACTATCAATGGTTGTGGGCACTGGGTTCATGCGGAAAAACCAGATTTTGTGATACGTGCAATTGATAGGTTTCTAAATAAGAATTAATCGTTTTAAATGAGAATTATTCTATTCAAATGAGAATTCATTTATGGTATAGTTCGCACAAATTGTAGGGTTTTAGTCTCTCATCTTTATTTATTAACTAATTATATTTCAAAAGGAAAGAACGATGGCAGTTGTCGGTTTATTTTATGGTAGTGACACGGGTAATACAGAAAACATTGCAAAAATGATTCAAAAACAATTAGGCAATGAATTAGTTGATATTCGTGACATAGCAAAAAGCACGAAAGAAGATATCGAAGGTTATGATTTTTTACTTTTCGGTATTCCGACTTGGTACTACGGTGAAGCACAAGCAGATTGGGATGATTTCTTCCCAACCCTAGAAGAAATTGATTTTACTGACAAATTAGTGGGTATTTTTGGCTGTGGTGATCAGGAAGACTACGCTGATTATTTCTGCGATGCGATCGGTACAGTTCGTGATATCGTTGAACCACACGGTGCAATTATTGTAGGAAACTGGCCAACAGATGGTTATACCTTTGAATCATCAAAGGCACTATTAGATGATGGAAACTTTATCGGTTTATGTATTGATGAAGATCGTCAACCCGAACTCACTGCAGAACGCGTCGAGAAATGGACGAAACAAATCTACGATGAAATGTGTTTAGCAGAATTAGCTTAACCATCTCTAATTTAGCAAATTTAAGGGAACATTATGTCTGAAGAAAACATCAAATTACTCAAAAAGGCAGGATTAAAAATTACTGAACCTCGGCTCACTATCCTTGCATTAATGCAAGAGAATAAACATGAGCATTTCTCAGCTGAAGAAGTATATAAAATCTTGTTAGAGCAAGGCAGTGATATTGGCCTTGCAACCGTATATCGTGTGCTTAACCAATTTGATGAAGCGCATATCTTAATTCGTCATAATTTTGAAGGGAATAAGTCTGTTTTTGAACTTGCACCAACAGAACACCATGATCACATTATCTGTGAAGATTGCGGTAAAGTATTTGAGTTTACTGATAACATCATTGAACAACGTCAAAAAGAAATCAGTGAACAACATGGCATCAAATTAAAAGCGCACAGTTTATACCTCTACGGTAAATGTAGCGATATCAACAAATGTGAAGAGAAAAAATAATTCTTGCTAAAAAACAAAAACCTTAGGCTAAAACCTAAGGTTTTTTATTCTCTCAGCTAAAAGTACGGTCAAAATTAACCACACTTTTGCGCATTAAGCCGCTGATTTAATAATCACTTTTGAGTCATCCCAGAAATCAACCGGTGCATTTACTACTGGTTTGATAATGCCCGCACGAATGGTAAAATCACCAAATCCTTCGTTTTCATGACGCTCACTTGCCCAGCGGCCAATCAGAGTATCAAGTTCACTGATAATTTCGGGAAGCGTGATATTTTCTTTGTAAAGACGTGGAATACGCACACCTTCACGATCCCCACCGATATGCAAATTGTAACGACCAATTGCTTTACCCACTAAACCAATTTCCGCTAACATCGCGCGGCCACAACCATTTGGGCAACCGGTAATACGTGTAACGATATAATCATCTGCTACGTGATGTTTCGCCATCACTTTATCCAGTTCATCAATAAAGCTTGGAAGAATTCGCTCTGATTCTGCCATCGCCAATGGACAAGTTGGGAAAGAAACGCAGGACATAGCGTTTTCACGTAATTTACTCACATCATCACGAATCAAACCGTAATCACGCGCAATTTGCTCAATTTGTGCTTTATCCTCTTCCGCTACATTTGCCACGATCAGATTTTGGTTGGCGGTAATACGAAAATCGCCCTTATGAATTTTGGCAATTTCCAACACGCCACTCAGTAATTTTTTCTCATCGTTATCCACCAAACGGCCGCTTTCGATAAACAGGGTCAAATGCCAGTTGTTATCGATGCCTTTTACCCAACCAATACGATCGCCGCGTTCAGTAAATTTAAACGGACGAATCGGTTCAAGTGGAATCCCCATACGACGTTCGACTTCAGCGCGGAAATTATCTAATCCCATGTTTTGAATGGTATAACGACTACGTGCATTTTTACGATCGCTACGGTTACCAAAATCTCGTTGGGTCGTCACCACGGCTTCCGCTGCTTTTAAAGTGCATTCCAACGGCACATAACCCAGTTCAAGGGAAATATGCGGATAGGTTTTGGTGTTGCCATGTTCAAGGGATAAGCCACCGCCTGCCAAGACATTAAATCCAACCAAATTGCCGTTCTCGTCTGCAATGGCGACAAAATCCAAGTCATTCCCGTAACAATCCACGTCATTGAGTGGTGGAATCACCACGGCTGTTTTAAATTTGCGTGGCAAATAAGTTTTACCGAGAATCGGTTCTTCCTGTAAAAAATCATCACTACTTTGGACTTTCTTACCATCAATCCATACATCTAAATAACCCCGCGTACGTGGTAATAAATGCTCGGAAATTTTCTTGGCATATTCATATGCCTGCTGATGTAATTTTGATTCAATTGGATTAGAAGTACATAACACGTTACGGTTCATATCAGAAGCCGTAGCAATCGAGTCTAATCCCAGACTATGCAATAAACGATGCATGGTTTGTAATTGGCTTTTCGGCACACCATGATATTGGAAAGTTTGACGATTGGTCAAACGAATCGAACGATAATAACTATGTTCACGGGCAAATTTATCCAATTCAATCCATTGAAATGGTTTGATGATTCCACCCGGTAAACGGCAACGTAACAACATAAATTTTAACGGTTCGAGTTTTTCCTCTGCACGTTCGGCGCGAATATCACGATCGTCTTGTTCATACATACCGTGGAAACGGATTAATTGAAAGTTATCCCCACGGAAACCACCGGTTAAGGAATCCTCTAAATCATCTAAAATAGTACCGCGTAAAAAGTTACTGTCGGTTTTTAAGCGTTCATTGTCAGAAAGCGGTTTTTCTTGCCATTCTAAGCCTTTTTGTTTGTTTTGCTCTGTCATTTTTTAACCCCACAAATCTAGTACACATCACGTTGATAACGTTTTTCTTCACGTAGTTCATTTAAATAATCTTCTGCTTCATCCGGACTTAAATTGCCTTCTTTAGCAATGACTTCGAGTAATGCTTGTTCCACATCTTTTGCCATTTTTGATGCATCACCACAGACATAAAAATAAGCGCCTTCTTGTAACCATTGCCAAAGTGCGGTCGAATTTTCACGAATTTTATCTTGCACATAGATCTTCTTCTCTTGATCGCGTGACCAAGCAAAATCGTATTTATGTAAGAACCCCTCTTTGGCAAATTGTTGCCATTCGGTTTGATACAGGAAATCGCTGGCAAAATGTGGATTACCAAAAATTAGCCAGTTTTTACCACTTGCCTCATCGGCTGTGCGTTGCTGCATAAAGGCACGGAATGGTGCCACGCCGGTACCGGAGCCCACCATAATAATTGGCTTAGCCGTGTCATTTGGCAGGCGGAAATTATCGTTATGTTCTATAAATACACGCACAGCACCATCTTCTTCTACGCGATCCGCTAAAAAGCTTGAAGCTGCGCCACTGCGTGCTCGACCTTCATGCTCAAAACGTACCACGCCAACAGTTAGATGCACTTCTTCCCCCACCTCTACAGGAGAAGATGAAATGGAATACAAACGAGGCGTTAAAGGACGCAATAATGAAACCAGTTGTTTCGCGGTTAATTTTGCAGGAAATTTATGTAATACATCCACAATCGGTGTACGTTGAACCAATTTTTGCAATGCTTGATTATCCGCAACCAAATCATTTAACTGTTCGTTATTCGCCAAAGCTGCATAGCCTTTCACAAAAGCCGGTGTGTTTTGAGTAAGCTCTAAATGCGATAAAAGTGCGGTCGAAATAGTTTGCGTTTTTCCCTCAATTGTCACTTCTGTAGTAGGATCAATCTGCGCGAGCGATAAAATTTCATCCACTAACTTAGGATCATTGTCAAACCATACACCGAGTGCATCCCCCGCTTGGTAATGAAGATCTGAGCCAGCTAAATCAAACTCTAAATGACGAACATCTTTATCAGACTGACGACCAGTAGTTTTCTGGTTAGTGATTAACGTTGCAGGAAATGGATTCGCTTTATTGTATTGGCTTTCCTTGGCTACTGGTGCGGTTGTAGCTGTACCAATACTTTGTACAACCGGTGAAGCCTGCGCCGCCTTTTCTTTTACGATAGCCACAATATCTCGGATCCATTGTTCCGCGCTTGCACTGTAATCCAAATCTGCATCCACTCGCTCAAATAAACGCGTTGCACCTAATTCGGCAAAACGCTGATCAAAATCCTTGCCTGCTTGGCAGAAATTTGGATAAGAACTATCCCCTAACCCCAACACAGCAAATTGCAGGTCGGTGAGTTTTGGTGCTTTTTTACCGTTTAATAACTTATGCAATACCACACCTTCTTCTGGTGGCTCGCCTTCACCTTGTGTAGACGTCACTAAAAGCAAGTATTTTTCATCAGCAATGGTTTTCGCTTTGTAATCTTTTAAAGCGACACGTTTCACGGCAATACCGGCTTCAGTAAGCTCTGCGGCAACTTTATCCGCCACCGATTTAGCATTGCCGGTTTGTGAGCCTGAAAGCACCGTAATTGAAAAAGGTTCTGCTGAAAGTGCGGTCAAATTTGCTGTCAAATGTTGCCCTGCGGCCTGTTGTTCTACACCGGAAGCTTGCGACCATGCATAACCGGAAAGCCATGCCAATTGAAGAGGCGTTAGCGTTGGTAAGAGATTCAGTATTTCTGTTGGTAATGGATTGTTGTGTTGCATAAGTTTCCCCACAAGAAAATGAGTAATATCAGTAAATTCACATTAAGAAAGCGCGAGTTAGAGAATCATACCGGCTGCTACGGTGTTATAAGTTGCTTCATCAACTAAAATAAAAGCACCACCAGCGATATTTTCTTCATAAGTTGTGGCAACAATCGGTTTCTGTAAACTTAAACGCACTCTAGCAATATCATTCATCTTTAAGGCTGTAGCCCCACTTTCTTGTTCGAGTGTATAAACGTTTAACACACTTTCAATTTCACTGATTTTGGCAAATACGGTTTGCGTGCCATGTTTAAATAAATATTTACGGGCGGTATTTAATGGGCGTTCATCAAACCAACAAATTGTGGCTTCAAGTTGCTTTTGTGGTGTAAGTGGTGAACTTTCATCCACAAATAAATCACCACGGGAAATATCAATATCGCGATCTAAACGTAAGGTAATCACTTCCCCGGCCACCGCCTGTGTCACCTCACCTTTTGGCGTAATAATCTCGGTCACTTTAGCGGTTAATCCATTCGGTTCAATTCGAATAGTCTGCCCCAGTTGCACGGAACCGCGCTCAATTCGCCCTTGATAACCGCGGAAATCATCAGCTTTGTCCGCATCCTGACGCACCACTAATTGCACCGGGAAATAGAAATCAGCATTGGAATGACTCACCTCATCTACACTTGGTAAATTTTCTAAAATGGTGAGTAAAGGTTCGCCTTGATACCAAGGGGTACTTTCACTTACATATACCAGGTTATCGCCAAGCAATGCAGATACCGGCACAAAATGTACATCTTTTAAACCAAGTTGTGCCGCCAATTGACGATACGCCTCCACAATGGCATTGAATTTTTCTTCGCTGTAATCCAATAAATCCATTTTGTTCACCGCCACTAAAATGTACGGGCAATTTAATTGACGTAAAATCGCTGAATGACGTTTAGTTTGTGGTAAGAGTTGTAACGGTTCCTTATCAAAATTCAGCTGAGAAGCATCGATTAAGATGATTGCTGCTGATGCCGTACTTGCCCCTGTCACCATGTTACGTGTGTATTGTTCATGTCCTGGGGTATCGGCAATGATGAATTTACGTTTTGCTGTAGAGAAATAGCGATACGCCACATCAATGGTAATGCCCTGTTCACGTTCTGCTTCCAAACCATCTGTCAAAATAGAAAAATCAATGGCTTCTTTATTGCCTTTCTCTTTTCCTGCATTAAGGGTTTTAATTTGGTCGGTTAATAACGCTTTGCTATCGTAAAGTAAGCGGCCGATTAAGGTGCTTTTCCCGTCATCTACACTGCCGGCAGTAATAAAACGAAGTGGAGTTGAATGTTGTGTCATATTTCTTCCTTATATTCTGTTAATTATTCTTTTGTATTTCGTCATATTCGAATAATGGCCCCATATAAATCGCCTGAGCGACTTTCAATTTTTAGAAAAATTTGTACTGTTCGAGCGTAGCGAGTTTACAAATTTTTCGTTAAGAAAATTGAAACAAAGTGAAGAGGAGCGATTTAATTGGGGTATGTTCTTTGCTACTTTCTTGCACAAGCAAGAAAGTAGAAATACTAGAAATATCCCTCTTTTTTCCGTTTCTCCATGGCGGCTTCACTGGCTTGGTCGTCTAGACGAGTGGCACTGCGTTCGGAAATGTCGGCAATAGCGGTTTCTTCAATAATTTCTAATGGTGTTGATGCCGTGCTCGCTACCGGACAGGTACAGCTAATATCACCCACAGTACGGAAACGAACATCTAATACTTCGCTGACTTCATTCGGCAATTTAGGTGTTAATGGCGTCACTGGCACTAACAAACCTTTACGACGTACAACTTCTCGTTTATGGCTGTAATAGATCGGAGGCAATTCCAAATTCTCACGAGCGATATATTGCCAAATGTCTAATTCCGTCCAGTTAGAAATTGGAAACACCCGCATATTTTCGCCTTTATGCAATTTAGCATTGTACAAAGACCATAATTCCGGACGTTGTGCCTTAGGATCCCATTGACCAAACTCATCACGAAACGAGAAAATTCGTTCTTTTGCACGGGCTTTTTCCTCATCACGGCGTGCACCGCCCATCAAGGCATCAAATCCATTATCTGCAATGGTTTCTAATAAAGTAACCGCCTGTGCCGCATTACGCGAATCGGTTTCTTTACGCAATACTACCGTACCTTTGGCAATAGAATCTTCCACATGTCCAACGACTAAGCGCGCATTAAGTTTTGCCACTTGCTCATCTCGAAATTGGATCACTTCCGGATAATTATGACCAGTATCAATATGCACCAATGGAAACGGTAAATGTACCGGACGATCGCCTAACTGAAATGCTTTACGGGCTAATGCCAGCAATACCACAGAATCCTTCCCTCCGGAAAAGAGCAACGCCGGGTTCTCACATTCTGCGACGACTTCACGGATAATATGAATCGACTCTGCTTCGAGCCAGTCTAGATGTTGGTTGTTGAGTTCGGTTTTTGTCATGTTTTTCTTCCTATATTTTTCTACTTATGTAATCCACATTCCTTACTATCTTTACTCTCCCACCACCAGCGGCCGGCGCGAATATCTTCGCCCTGTTTAACTTGGCGGGTACAAGGATCGCAGCCAATGCTTGGAAACCCTTGATGATAAAGAGCGTTATAAGGCACATTGTTGGCTAAGATATAAGCCCACACATCTGTTTCAGACCAATCAAAAATAGGGTTGTATTTATCAATACCACGTGCCTTATCCTGCTCGGCAAACGGCAGCTCAGTACGAGTGGCCGATTGTTCACGACGTTGGCCGGTCAGCCACGCATCAGCCCCTTGCAATGCGCGGTTTAAAGGTTCGATTTTACGGATATGGCAACATTCTCGACGCAACTCGATGCCTTCATAAAAAGCGAACTTGCCATTTTCTGCCACATAGCGAGCTGCATCAGGGGCAATTGGATGAAAACGTGCAATATGCAAATGTGGATAGGTTTTCGCTAAGTTATCCAATAAATCCAAAGTTTCTTGATGCAGAAGGCCTGTATCTAAGGTAAATACTCCTATATTCAACTGCTCACGGGCAATCACATCAGTAATTACCATATCTTCCACAGCTAAACTGCTAGCAAAGCGTGCATCCTTATGGCTATCAGCAATTTGATGTAAACGTTGCTGCAATGTGACTGTTTTTTCTGCCAAGCGATCTTTAACATCAAGGCTAACAAGTGGAATTTGCCAAAAAGTCGGTTTAAATAAACTCATCATCCACTCCTTATGCCACTTGACCAATAGTTAAACTTTCTAGGGTAAAGTGCGGTTGTTTTTGACGTTGTTTTTCTTCGCCAAACCACGCTAATTGTTCGTGTAATTTCACCACTTCACCCACTACAATTAAGGCTGGCGTCGCTGCTTTTTCTGCTAATTCAGCTAAATTTTCGAGTGTACCAATCGCTGTTTTTTGAGTAAGTTGAGTGCCTTGGCTGATAATCGCAACAGGCGTATTCGCAGCTCGACCATACTGTTGTAAACGTTCAGCAATGACTTGCGCTTTTAACGTCCCCATATAAATAACTAAGGTTTGATGACTTCTTGCTAAGGTTTGCCATTCAATATCAGAGGCATCGGCTTTACGATGGCCGGTCACAAAAATTGCACTTTGTGCATAATCTCTGTGGGTTAATGGAATGCCTGCATAGGCTGTTGCGCCAATGCCCGCGGTGATACCTGGTATAACAGAAAATGGAATTTGATGTTGAGCTAACACTTCTAACTCTTCGCCACCGCGTCCAAAAACGAAAGGATCACCACCTTTTAAACGAACAACTCGCTTGCCTTGTTGAGCAAGGGTTAATAACAATTGGTTGGTTTCTTCTTGTGCGACAGAACGACCATTGGCACGTTTTCCCACAAAAATACGTTCTGCATCACGACGAATCAAAGAAAGAATCTCATCAGAAACCAGTGCATCGTAAAGCACCACATCAGCTTGTTGAATTTCTTGTAAACCGTTAAGAGTTAGTAATCCAGCATCGCCAGGACCGGCACCAACTAAAGAAACAAAACCACCTTGATAGTTATTTTCTAGTTGCTCAGCCAATTCCTCTTCAGATTGAGCATCTTGTTGATTTTTAACGAGACTTGCAAAACGTCCGCTAAACATTTTTTCCCAAAAACGGCGACGTTCGGTGACCGATGTCAATTTTGCTTTCACTTGATCCCGCCATTTACCGGAAATTTCTGCAATTTTGCCCAAATGTTGCGGTAATAAGGCTTCTAATTTTTCTCGTAATAACCGAGCCAAAACTGGTGCTTTACCACCACTCGAAATCGCAATTTGGATCGGATTACGATCAATAATAGAAGGGAAGATAAAGCTACAATGAGGTTGATCATCCACCACATTAACTAATTTATGTTGACTTTCGGCTAAATGGAAAATACGGTGATTTAATATCTCATCATTTGTTGCTGCGATCACTAACATCACCGTTCTCATTTGTTCGGCATTAAATTCTTTCGCAATCCATAGTACTTTATTTTGACGTTCAAGCTCGCTTAATTCCTCATTTAATTGGCGAGCAACAATACGGACCTGAGCATTCGCTTTGAGCAACAACCCAATTTTACGAGCAGCCACTGAACCACCGCCGACAACAAGTACCGGACGACCGGTTAAATCGGCAAACAGAGGAAAATAATTCATAGGTATCACTCCTATTTATTTACTTTATCAGCACGTTGTGCACTGATATATAGTCGATCAAATAAGCCGTTATCGACAAAATGTTTAGTATTAATCGACTCCCACGAACCAAAACGTTGGTTTACATCAAATTGATTCACTTCGGGAAAAAGTGCGGTCGTTTTAGCAATAATTTTTTTATCTGTCGGCCGAAAATAATTTTTTGCAGCCAGTTCCTGTGCTTGGGGTGACCATAAATAGCTCAAATAATCATGGGAAAGTTGATGCAAACCATCTGTTTGCGTATTTTTATTCACTTCCGCCACATAAATTGGGGTATAGGCCGTTATACTTGGGTACACCACTTCAAAGCTGTTCTCGCCCAGTGTTTTAGCCGCTAGCGCCGCTTCATTTTCCGGAGCAATTAAAACATCACCGATATTACGCTGCGTAAAAGAAATACTGGCACTGCGCGCCCCCGCCTCTAAAACCGGCACATTTCTTAGCAGGCGTAACATAAAATCTTGTGGTTTATCACTATGCTGTTCGGCATAAGCTAAAGCCGATAAATAAGCAAAGCGTCCATTTGCTGACGTTTTGGGATTAGCAAAGACCACTTTGACATCATCCCGAATCAAATCCGACCAGTCTTGAATGTGTTTTGGATTTCCTTTTTTCACCAAAAGCACCATCACCGAACCAAAAGGAACGGCACCATTCGGTAATACTTGCTGCCAATCTGCATCCACTAAGCCTTTTTTAACTAAAGCGTCAATATCATTGCTTTGTGTCAATGTCACCACATCTGCAGGCAAACCATTTAACACACCTAGCACCTGTTTACTGGCACCACCATGCGATTGCGAAATCATCATATCTGAGGGAAATTCACGTTGAAATGCTATGTTGTATTCCTTATAGAAATCACGAATCACGTCATAGGACACATTCAGTAGAACCGTTTCTTGTTCCGTGCTGGTATGCCATAAACAAGCAGCCAAGCCGAAAGAAAGCAATGAAAATAAAGCAATTTTTTTCATTTTTACTCTCCTCCATCATTACCCTCAATTTCGTGTAGCTAAATTTATATCGCAAAATATTAAGTACAAAAAATAACGAAAAAGCATTTTATAGAACAAAATGAAATATAAAACACAGAACCAAGCGTTTCTTTATTTCACTTTGGAATATTAAATAAATTTCCGTTCTTTGCCATTATGGAAAAGAGCGGTTATTTTTTTGAACATTTCAAAACGCTTACAAAGCTTAGGTATTTATCTGTTGTGAAGGTGGGATAATGAAAACCGTATTACCAGGATTTAAACGAAGTATATTGATTACATTAGCCTGGCTCGGCTCAATGGTATTATTGCCATTAACATTACTTGTGCTCACTGCCTGGCAGTTAAAATGGGCTGATATCGTTCAAATCATCACGAGTGAACGAGTGATCTCATCCTTAACGCTATCCTTTGAAATGGCGGCAATCGCGACGTTGATTAATATCGTTTTTGGCTTTTTATTGGCATGGGTTTTAGTGCGTTATGACTTTCCAGGTAAGAATCTCGTCAATGCGTTAGTGGATTTACCTTTTGCTTTACCCACTGCCGTTGCTGGTATCGCACTTGCCTCGCTTTATGCTCCGACTGGACTGATTGGGCAATGGTTAAGCCATTTAGGGATTCAACTCGCTTATACTCCAAGTGGTATTGCGATTGCTTTGATTTTTGTCAGCTTGCCTTTTACCGTTAGAGCGATTCAACCCGTATTAGCAAATCTTGATCCTAGCCATGAAGAAGCGGCTCAAATTTTAGGTGCATCTAGACTAACAACGCTGCGAAAAGTCATCATCCCTGCGGTATTACCTGCATTAATAGGTGGCGCAGGCATGGGATTTGCGCGATCGCTTGGTGAATACGGCTCAGTCATTTTTATTGCAGGTAATGTGCCACTCGTATCCGAAATTGCACCATTGATTATTATGTCAAAACTTGATTTGTATGACGTGCAAGGTGCATCTGTGGTTACATTATTAATGCTTGCCATTTCATTTCTATTGATTTTATTTATTAACTTAGCGCAGTGGTCTATTGCCAAACGTATTAGTCCAATTCGATAAGAGGTATTTATGAAAACCCAATCATGGCAAAAATGGATCTTAATTCTGACTGCACTCAGTTTTTTTACGATCATATTATTGCTCCCATTATTTACCGTATTCTATTCAGCCCTTGAACAAGGGATTGGGCTATTTTTTGCTGCATTAAAAGAACCGGAAGCCTTAGCGGCTATTTGGCTTACGATTAAAGTCTCTTTAATTGTATTACCTATTAACATTTTTATCGGTGTGGTTATGGCTTGGGCTATTGCTTATTTTGACTTTAAGGGGAAAAGCTTATTAACCGCACTACTCGACCTCCCCTTTTCCATTTCACCGGTGGTTGTAGGATTAATGTTCTTACTATTGTTTGGGTTAGATGGACTTTGGGGCGCATGGCTTGTTGAACACCATATTCGTTTTATGTTTGCAACACCAAGCATTGTTATCGTGACCTTATTCGTCACCTTTCCACTTATTGCTAAATCATTAATTCCAACCATGTCAGCCCAAGGCACAAGTGAGGAACAAGCTGCGTTAATCTTAGGTGCATCCTCTTGGCAACTTTTCTGGCACGTAACGCTACCAAAAATAAAATGGGCATTAATTTATGGTGTGATTTTAAGTAACGCTCGTGCAATGGGTGAATTCGGTGCCGTGAGTGTTGTATCTGGGCATATTCGCGGTTTGACTAATACAATTCCGCTTTATGTAGAAATTAGTTACAACGAATATCAATTTGTTGCCGCATTTGCTTGCGCCAGTTTATTGGCATTAATCGCAGTAGGTACACTGGGATTACAAAACATAGTGAGATATGTGGAAAAGAAAAAAATCTAAGAATAACAACAGGAACACAATAAATGACAATCAAAATACAGCGACTAAACAAACACTTTGAACAGTTTCATGCGTTGAAAGATATCAATCTCAGCTTTCCGGAAAATCAGCTAACCGCCTTGCTTGGACCAAGTGGTTGTGGAAAAACAACGCTATTACGGATCATTGCCGGATTAGAATTTGCTGATAATGGACACATTTGGTTTGGTGAAAAAGAGGTGACTCAACTTTCAGCTGCTGAACGAAATGTTGGCTTTGTGTTTCAGCATTATGCACTATTTCAAAATATGACCGTCTTTGACAATGTCGCTTTTGGCTTAACGGTGAAACCTCGTAGAGAACGTCCCTCTGCAGAAGAAATTCGCGAAAAAGTCACCGCACTTTTAAAGCTAGTAAAACTTGAATGGCTAGCCGATCGCTACCCTAATCAACTTTCTGGTGGACAAAAACAACGTATAGCCTTAGCTCGCTCCCTTTCTGTTCAACCAAAAGTCTTACTACTTGATGAACCCTTTGGTGCATTGGATGCTCAAGTTCGTAAAGAATTACGTCGTTGGCTGCGAGAATTGCAACATGAACTCAATGTGACCAGCATTTTCGTTACCCATGATCAAGATGAAGCATTAGATATGTCTGATCGCATTGTGGTGATGAATAAAGGTCAAGTGGAGCAAATTGATGAGCCTAGCCAAATCTATCATGCACCACAAACCCCTTTCGTCACGCAATTTGTAGGGGATGTTAATGTGTTCCACGGACACATTGATCAAGGCAATTTAGTCATTGGTGAATTTGCTCATAATTTACAAACACATAGCAATGCGGCTCATGCAGTTAATAACCAATCTGCAACGGCTTATATTCGCCCTTACGAACTTACGCTTTCACGAGAATCTCATAATGCCTTAGCGAGTGGTACGATTCGTCATATTAATGCTATTGGTTTTATCGTAAGAATTGAAGTGGAAAGTTCGCAAATAGAACAACCGATTGAGGTGATTCTTACCAAAGAAAACTATCTCAATGCGCAGTATAAAATAGGTGATCACGTTTATCTTGTGCCGGATAAATTAAATCTATTTCAAGAAATGAATATCTAGAAAAGTAAAAGTGCGGTCAAAAAATCAACCACACTTTATATTTAAGGGAGAAAATTATTTTTTACCTAATTGCGGTAACACTGAATCTTTACCCGCAGTTAATAAACCAACTTGAGAGTAGATACTTAATTTGCCGCGTGTATCCGCTACGTCTAAGTTACGCATGGTTAATTGACCAATACGATCGATTGGATCAAATGGCGCATTTTCCACTTTTTCCATACTTAAACGTTCAGCCGCATAAGTTAAGTTTGGTGATTCAGTATTTAAGATTGAGTAGTCATTACCACGACGAAGTTCTAATGTCACTTCACCAGTCACCGCACGAGCGACCCAACGTTGTGCGGTTTCACGTAACATTAATGCTTGTGGATCAAACCAACGACCTTGGTATAACAAACGACCTAAACGTAAACCGTTGATACGATATTGTTCAATAGTATCTTCATTATGAATACCAGTGACTAAACGTTCATAAGCGATATGGAATAATGCCATTCCCGGTGCTTCATAAATACCACGTGATTTAGCTTCGATAATACGGTTTTCAATTTGGTCTGACATGCCTAAACCATGACGACCACCAATTCGATTTGCTTCTAAGAAAAGATCCACCACGTTATCAAAGGTTTTACCATTCAATGCAACCGGCACACCTTCTTCAAAGCGAACGGTCACCACTTCTGGTTTCACTTGAACATTTTCATCCCAAAATGCCACGCCCATAATTGGTTTCACAATTTTAATGCCAGTGCTTAATTCTTCTAAGTCTTTCGCTTCGTGTGTCGCACCTAACATATTAGAGTCAGTTGAATACGCTTTTTCTACCGACATTTTGTAGTCAAAACCATTTGCGATTAAGAATTGTGACATTTCAAAGCGACCGCCCAACTCATCGATGAATTGTTGATCTAGCCATGGTTTGTAAATTTTTAAATTTGGGTTGGTTAATAAACCATAACGATAAAAACGCTCAATATCGTTACCTTTGAAAGTTGAACCATCACCCCAGATATTCACATCATCTTCTTTCATTGCTGCAACAAGCATCGTACCTGTTACCGCGCGACCTAGTGGTGTGGTATTGAAATAGGTTGCTCCACCAGTAGAAATATGGAATGCACCACATTGAATAGCCGCAATCCCTTCATGGGCTAACTGTGCACGACAATCCACTAAACGCGCATTTTCCGCACCATATTCCATCGCTTTTTTGGGAATTGCATTGTAATCATCTTCATCTGGTTGACCTAAGTTTGCTGTATAAGCATAAGGTACTGCACCTTTTTGACGCATCCAAAGCAATGCAGCACTGGTATCTAGCCCGCCTGAAAAAGCGATACCAACTTTTTGACCTTTAGGTAAATGTTGCAGAATCGTATTTGACATATTTTATTTCCTTCATTGTGGTTATGGTGAGTGAGTTTTTAAAAAGTGCGGTCAAAAATCACTGCGCTTTTCTAACATATCATCGGGATTTGGATAACGATAAGCGAAGCCTAAATCTCGACAAATTTTATCTGCCATAATGATTCGTTTCTGATCCGAATCACTACATTCAAATTGTGGTATGGATAAATCATAACATGCAGCTGCTTTTGTGTAATATTCTGCTCGCGTAGGATGAATTGGCGCGCAAAGATGGTAAGTTCGCAATCCATTTGGATTCATGAGTAAGGCAGTAATAGCTTGAATGCAATCCTCAAGATACACCAAATTAACAAGCGAATTGCCCTGTTTTAAATTGCGTTTTCCTGCTAAGAATTTAACAGGATGGCGTTGTTTACCAATTAATCCTGCAAGTCGAAGAATATCGCAATGCGATATTCCTGATTGGAACAAGCACTGTTCTGCTTGTATCAGTGTTTTACCCATTTCTGTTTCAGATGAAGGTTGAGAACCTTCATCAAATTGCCCCGAAATATCAGGAAAAACAGAAGTTGAACTGGTAAAAAGTATATGTTGTACACCTTGTTTCTTTGCTTGATTGGCTAAAAAAGCAAGATATTCACAATACTGTTGAGAAGAAAAACGGCTAGGTGGTAAGGTGATAATGAGTGCATCCACATCAAAAAGAGATTGAATATTATCAGGCAAACTATTCATTTTTTCTGAAAAAGAAAAAGGATAGGCTTCAATGCCTAACCGATGCAATCGTTGAGCATCCGCTAAGGATTGTTTTGAGCCTTTTACACGCCAACCAAGTTTTTTTAAGTGTTGCGCCAGCGGTAAACCTAACCAACCTAAACCAACTATCGCAACAGATTTCATTTTCTTTTATTCACAAATTTTATCCGCAAAAATCCCTGCTATTCTAAAGCATAGCAGGGAGATTGTTAATGTTATTTTGTTAATAAATCCAACGCCTCTTGATATTTAGCCACTGTTTTTTCAATCACTTCTTTTGGTACCTTAGGCGCTGGTGGTTGTTTATTCCACCCACTTTGCTCTAACCAATCTCTTACAAATTGTTTATCAAATGAGGGCGGATTTGTGCCTTCTTTATACGTATCAACTGACCAAAAACGACTAGAATCTGGTGTTAATACCTCATCCATTAAAGTGAGTGTGCCATTTTCATCTAAACCGAATTCAAATTTAGTATCACAAATAATAATACCTTTAGTCAGCGCATATTTTGCTGCCTCAGTATAAAGTGCAATCGCTTTTTCTCTCACTTGTGCCGCTAACTCTGCACCAATTGCTTTTTCACATTGTTCATAGCTGATATTAATATCGTGATTACCCACTTCTTCTTTACTTGATGGCGTAAAAATTGGTTCAGGTAATTTACTTGCCTCCACTAATCCTTCTGGTAATTTCAAACCACAAATGGTACCCGTTTGCTTATAATCTTTTAGTCCGCTACCCGTTAAATAACCACGTACGATAGACTCAATTTTAATTGGATTCAAACGTTTACAAACCACTGCGCGATCTTTTACTAAATCGGCTTCTTCTTTTGGTAACACATCATAAACTGAATCACCAGTAAAATGATTCGGCATAATATGCGCTAATTTATTGAACCAGAAATTGGAAATTTGAGTCAGAATTTCACCTTTGCGTGGGATAGGATCATCTAAAATCACATCAAATGCAGACAAACGGTCACTGGCGACCATTAACATCCGTTTATCATCGATCTCATAAAGATCACGCACTTTTCCCGAATAGATTTTTTTTAGACTAAGTTGTGTCATTGCTTGCACCTTTAATTATAAGAATAAAAAATCGGTGGATATTGTACCGCACTTTTGGCGCAAACGTTTGCTTTTTTTTATGAAAAATTTTAAAGAAAAGAAACTACAGAGTCATACACCTAAATAAGCTATAGATAACAAAAGAAAAGCAATTTAATTTGAGCTCAATCTGAAAATCAGCGACAATACAGCATTATTTAAAACAGAAGAAACAAAACAAATGAGTTATCCATTAGAAGAAGTGAATAAACGTCGCACATTTGCGATTATTTCCCACCCTGACGCGGGTAAAACTACTATCACCGAAAAAGTATTGTTATACGGCAATGCCATTCAAAAAGCGGGCTCTGTTAAAGGTAAAGGCTCAGCACAGCATGCAAAGTCTGACTGGATGGAAATGGAAAAACAACGTGGTATTTCCATTACGACTTCCGTGATGCAATTCCCTTACAATGAGTGCTTAGTAAATTTATTAGATACGCCGGGGCATGAGGATTTCTCCGAAGATACCTACCGCACTTTGACAGCTGTGGATAGTTGCTTAATGGTTATCGATTCTGCAAAAGGGGTTGAGGAACGTACCATTAAACTAATGGAAGTGACCCGTTTGCGCGATACACCAATTATCACATTCATGAATAAACTTGACCGTGATATTCGTGATCCAATGGAATTATTAGATGAAGTGGAAAACGTATTAAAAATCCATTGTGCGCCGATCACTTGGCCAATTGGTTGCGGTAAGTTGTTTAAAGGGGTTTATCATTTATATAAAGATGAAACCTATCTTTACCAAAGCGGACAAGGCTCGATCATTCAAGAAGTACGAATCGTGAAAGGCTTAAATAGCCCTGAATTAGACGCTGCTGTAGGTGATGACTTAGCCCAACAACTGCGTGATGAATTAGAGCTTGTAAAAGGTGCAAGTAATGAATTTGACCTCGATTTATTCCTAGCTGGTGAATTAACACCTGTCTTTTTCGGTACTGCATTAGGTAACTTCGGTGTCGATCATTTCTTAGATGGTTTAACCGAATGGGCGCCTGCACCACAAGCTCGCCAAGCAGATACTCGTAAAGTTTCAGCAGAAGAAGAAAAATTCAGCGGTTTCGTGTTTAAAATCCAAGCTAACATGGATCCCAAACACCGCGACCGAGTGGCTTTCCTCCGCGTAGTTTCGGGTAAATACGAAAAAGGAATGAAACTTAAACACGTGCGTATTGGTAAGGATGTGGTTATTTCCGATGCGCTCACCTTTATGGCGGGGGATCGTACCCATGCTGATGAGGCCTATGCTGGTGATATTATCGGTCTTCATAATCACGGTACGATTCAAATTGGCGATACCTTTACACAAGGCGAAGAGCTTAAATTTACCGGTATTCCAAACTTTGCCCCTGAATTATTCCGTCGTATTCGTTTGAAAGATCCTCTCAAACAAAAACAATTGTTGAAAGGCTTAGTACAACTTTCTGAAGAAGGTGCTGTGCAAGTATTCCGTCCATTAAGCAATAATGATTTGATTGTTGGCGCAGTCGGTGTGTTACAGTTTGATGTAGTCGTTTCTCGTCTGAAATCAGAATATAACGTTGAAGCCATTTACGAAACGGTCAATGTCGCAACGGCCCGTTGGGTAGAATGTACGGATAACAAAAAATTTGAAGAGTTCAAACGCAAAAATGAGCAAAATCTGGCATTAGATGGTGGTGATAATCTTACTTATATCGCACCAACTATGGTTAACTTAAATCTTGCACAAGAACGTTATCCTGATGTGACCTTCTTTAAGACAAGGGAACATTAATTCTCCATTTTCTATAATTAACAAAAGGAACAATCATGAAAAAACTGATGCTTATCAGTACAGCAGCATTACTACTTTCAGGCTGTGTAAACACTGAGCTATCAAATGCAGGAAAAGCTTACAATCCACAAACTGATGCACGTATCCGTCTATACGGACAAAATGGTCGCTATACCGAGATGGAAGTAAAACAGGATGGAAAAACAGAAAAAGTTAATGTTGGTGGTGGATTAGGGCAATCCTTCGGCTCAATGCTTTACCTTAAAGGTAATGAATCACTAGGGATGCCAGATAGCGAAGCGAGTAAAAAACCAAGTCAATTCAATAACATTGGTTCAAGTACCTTCTTTAAAGAGTTTGTTATCCCTGCGGGCGCTGAAATCACTCTAAAAAGTGAAATAGTAACCCCAGATAATACTTATACCGATTATGCAAAAGGTATTAAATATACACAACTAGGTTACAGCTGTTCTGGTAAAAAACTCACATTCACGCCTCAGGCAGGAAAAGATTATGAAGCATTACCTGCAGCATCAACAGCTCAATGTAATTTAACTTTAGTAGAATTGAAATAATCAATATGAAAGGTCACCGCAAGGTGGCTTTTCTTTTATATAAAGACATTAAAATTTGTAGCAAATAACAACTGACGGATAGAACAAAGTGCGGTTAAATTTAATCGCATTTTTTATACAAAAGAAATAGAGAAAATAAGATGGCTGGGGTACTAGGATTCGAACCTAGGGATGCCGAGATCAAAACCCGGTGCCTTACCGCTTGGCGATACCCCAACTGAAATTCTTTAATTGGAAATAAAGAAGATTTTATTTAGATAGTATGGCTGGGGTACTAGGATTCGAACCTAGGGATGCCGAGATCAAAACCCGGTGCCTTACCGCTTGGCGATACCCCAACTACTATTTGACTGCAAGCTGATAAATGGTGCGGGACGAGGGACTTGAACCCACACACCTCTCGGCGCCAGAACCTAAATCTGGTGCGTCTACCAATTTCGCCAGTCCCGCAAATTTGGTGGCTACAGCGAGATTCGAACTTGCGACCCCAACATTATGAGTGTTGTGCTCTAACCAACTGAGCTATGTAGCCATCATTTGCTTTACCTTATCGGCTTTGCGGGGCGTATTATCCTGATTTGACCTATTCTCGTCAATCATTTTTTTGCAAAAAACGGATTTTTTGATTTAGTTGATTATAAATAAAACGCTTTTGCTATTTTTTGTTCACATCAAGAACGGAGATCATTCCAACAAAACGCTTCCAATGCAAGGTGTTAAATTGCCCTGGAATGTACCAATTAGATATTGTTCCATCAAGATATAAGGCATCATGACAACCTATTTTCAGCAAACCTTGGTTTAAAGTATAAAGGTTAGGTTCACCTTTTATCGTCATCAAGAAAAGTAATTCATTTTGTTTCGTCAAACACACTGCATTACGCTTATGATAGCTTTCTAAGCTTGCTCGAAATTGCGGATTCATTTTTCCATGAATAATTAACATTGGGCCTGATTGCAACGCAAAGTCTGGCTTGAGTTTGCTTTTTTGATACTCAGCTGTTGTTAAAATGTAGGGTTTATTTCCAGCAATGGCGAATACCCCATTAGGCTGCACATGGAAATTACCTTTGCCTGCTTTTGTATTTAACGCATTGAGCTCTTTTCCTTGCTCAATCCATAACCCTGCAGGCACATTATTCATGCTATAAATGCCTGCATTCATGACCATTTTCACGTTATAGCTATCTTCTAAGGCATTTTTGAGGCGTGTTAAACTTTGATAATCGTTACCTTCAGCATCTTTCCAATGTAGCTGCACTTCTTCAGGTTTAGCTTGGAAAATCCCGTAAGTAATATTGCCATCATTAAAGGTTCGATATTCAGCTAAGGCTGATATACTCATCAGTAGCGATAAGCCACCTAAAAGTGCAGTCAAAAATCTAATCTTTTTTTTCATTTAAAGGATGGGTTAAATGCAAAGCATTTGAAAAGGCATGCAAGCCTTCCGCATTACCGGATTTCATCATCGCTTGCATGGTTTGGGTTGGCGCATGAATGAGTTTATTCATTAATTTATAACTCAATTCTTGCAAAATTTTTTCAGCATTCTCACCTTGTTGAATTTGGTGTAAGGCTTTTTCGAGTAATTCTTGGCGAGTATTCTCCGCCTCATTACGATAATGACGAATCAAATTGGAGAACTGATGAACCTTCAACCACTCGAAAAAATCCGTACATTCTTGTGTAATGATGTCTTGCGCTTGCTCTGATGCTTGCTCACGTTGAGAAAGATTACGCTGGATAATATCTTGCAAATCATCCACGGTGTAATGATACACACTTTCTAATTCCGAGACGTTTTCATCAATATCACGAGGTACGGCGATATCAACCATTAAAGTCGGTCTAAATTGGCGTGCTTTCTCCGCAATTTCAGCCATTGCTTTGGTGATTAAAACATTCGGACTGCCTGTTGAGCTGATGACAATATCCGCTTGATTTAACGGTGTTTGCAACTCATCGAGAGAATATACTTCAATCGGCGTATTGGAGGCTAAAGTCTCTACCAACTGTTCAGCGCGAGATAAAGTGCGGTTAGCAATCATCAATTTTTTTACACCGTGGCGTAATAAATGACGGCTAACCAATTCAATGGTTTCACCTGCCCCAACAAGCAAAATTTGTAATTCACGTAAAGATTCAAAAATTTGGCGCGCCAAACTACAAGCTGCATAAGCCACCGATACAGCGCTTTCACCAATATTGGTTTCAGTGCGTACACGTTTTGCTGTAGCAAAGGTTTTTTGGAATAAACGAGAAAGCGTGCTCGAAAGTGGAATATTCACCGCTTGATAATAATCTTCACTAATTTGGAAAGCTTGCTTCACCTGTCCTAAAATTTGCGGTTCACCCAAAATTAATGAATCCAAACCACAGGCCACGCGCATTAAATGATTTGCAGCTTGTTGATTTTGATGTGTGTAAATACTTTTATTTAATTCATCGACAGAAAGCTGATGAATATTAGCAAACCAATTTGTACAGTTCGTTTGCCATTGCTTACACTCTTGGGGTGAAATTTGACGATGATGAAGATAAATCTCTGTACGGTTACAGGTAGAAAGAATAACCGCACTTTCTGCCAAATCTTGTTGGTGAATTTGTTGTAAGGCAAGCTGCCGCTTTTCTTCAGAAAAAGCGACTTTCTCACGAACAGCGACAGAAGCTGTTTTATGATTAATGCCTAGAACAAGAAGGGTCATAAAAACCTAATAAAAACAACCGCACTTTTATGAACATGCGGCTTAAGTAGAAAGTAAAAGTTTCGCTATTCTAATGAATTGTTGAGAATTGAGCAAATTTCAAGAGAAAAAACTCAAATAAATAACCAAAACGAGTTAAAGTTTATCTTTAGCTAAACGCCATTGCGTAAATTCGTCTAAATTTTTTGCTTGTAAAAACGGGTTAATTTGTTTCTCTAATCCAATTGTTGTTGGCAAACTCGGTTTACCCTCTGCTCGATAACGTTCCACCAAAACACGTTGATTTTCAACCGCACTTTTATCCACCAATATGGTTTCCGCAAAAGCTAAATTACCCAGCGTATATTCATGAGCCGGGCAAACCACGGTTTCATTCGGTAATTGATTAAAACGTTGCATAGATTCAAACATTTGAGCAAAATTTCCCGTAAATACGCGACCACAGCCTGCAGAAAATAACGCATCACCGCAAAATAGATGCCCATCCACCAAATAGCTGACATGCCCTGCCGTATGACCACCGCTTGGCAAAACTTCAATATGATAATGTGCCGTATTAATTACGCCACTATCCACGATATTAGTTGCCCCTTTATTTGCACATTCTGTTGGACCGAAAACAGGCACATTAGGATAATATTGCTTAAACTCCGCGACACCTTGCACATGATCATCGTGATTATGGGTTAATAACACCGCCTCTACATCTAACTTATTCGCTTCTAAATACGGAATTAAACGCGTTATTTCTGGGATATCGATCACAATTACGGGGAAATTTTCTCGTCTATAAAGCCAAATATAGTTATCATTGAGTGCAGGAATAGGAACTAGCATAAATTACCTTATGAAAATAGGATTAACATTTAATTGGAAAGCCAAATGGCACAAACCACTTCTTTCACCTGAAAGTTGGCAAGCGTTACCACAAGGTGAAGGCTATTGTAACGTATTAACACATTATTTTACCCAATGGACACCAAAAATTTTAGGCTATCAAATTCTGAAAGTCGGTGCCTTAAGTGGCGAAATTGCCTTTGACTTGCCTTTACGTCATCAAATTGTGTTAGCTGAAAAAACGGCGCATTTTCCTACCGCACTTTTAAATGAAAGTGATAGCTTGCTCCAAGCATCGCCATTAACCTTGCCTTTTATTGAAAAAGAAATGGATGCCTGCTTATTAGCAAGCACCTTAAATTTTACACAAGATCCTCACCAGATATTGCGTGAAGCACATCGTGTTTTAAAGGATGACGGTTGGATTTTCATCACGTTATTTAATCCGCTGAGTCCCTTGCTTTTCAAACCGAAATTAGGCGAGTTTAAGTTCCGACAATATGCTACTTGGCAAGTGGTTGACTGGCTATCATTATTAAATTTTGATGTGATTGCAGAAGAAAGACTATCCATAAAACAAGAGAAGAGCTCGCTCTGCTCTCCGCTCACTGTGATCGTTGCCCAAAAACGAACTTATCCCTTAACACTGAATCCAGAGAAAGCGCGATCAAAAATGCCGGCGTTTTTAGAACCGGCAAGTGCATTTAAAGAAATCAGAACAGAATAATTATTCTGTCACTTCTTTGATTACTGCAGAAGATGCATTATTTATTACAGACTCAACGCCTTTTTCTGCTGCAGCTTGAGAAGAATAATATTGGCTACGCCCAATTTCTTGATGGTTAGCCGCTTTTAAAATGAAGTAAGGTTTGTCATTTTTCGCTACGCGATATTCAAAGTTTTTCGCATCCACGCCATTTTTTTGTACTGATGCAATGCCGTTTTCAGCTGATGCTTTTGTTTTATAAAGTTCGCTAGTTAAAATAACTTGTCCGTTTGCTGCTTTTAAGTTGAACATAAATTGTCCGTCTTTAGCCACTTTTAATTCATAAAATCCTTGAGCCATGATGTATCCCAATTGATTGATTTGTTTATAATTTTACCTACACAGAAAATGCCTTTCTGCGCCAAGTTAATTTACCCTTAAAAATCAAGGAAAACAAGAGCTAAAGTGCATAAATTTTATGCTTGCCTAGCATCTCAAACTCCCCTATGATCCGAAAGTTTTTTATAACAGGAACAATTATGAACGGACAAACATTTATTCCCGGCAAAGATGCCGCACTTGAAAACAGTATTTCAAAATTTCAACAAAAATTGACCGCACTTGGTTTCAATATCGAAGAAGCCTCTTGGCTTAATCCTGTGCCAAATGTCTGGTCTGTACACATTCGTGATAAAGATTGCCCACAATGTTTTTCTAACGGTAAAGGCGCGAGCAAAAAAGCAGCGTTAGCGTCTGCATTAGGTGAATATTTCGAACGTCTTTCCACCAACTATTTCTTTGCCGATTTCTATTTGGGGCAAGAGATTGCCAATGGCGATTTCGTCCATTATCCCACAGAAAAATGGTTTCCTATTGAAGATGAAGCCCTTTTGCCACTAGGGATTTTAGATGATTACTTATGGGATTATTTTGATCCAAACCAAGAACTAACTCCTGAATTGCTTGTGGATCTGCAATCCGGTAATTACGATCGCGGTATTGTCGCGATGCCTTATGTGCGCCAATCCGATCAAGAAACCGTCTATATTCCACAAAGTATCATTGCGAATTTGTATGTCTCTAATGGGATGTCAGCCGGTAACACAAAAAATGAAACACGCGTGCAAGGGCTTTCAGAAGTTTTTGAACGTTATGTAAAAAATCGCATTATTGCAGAAGCAATCAGTCTTCCTGAAATTCCAAAATCCGTGATAGATCGCTATCCATCTATTCAAGCCTCTATTACAAAATTAGAGGAAGAAGGCTTCCCTATTTATGCCTTTGATGCGTCACTAGGTGGCAAATATCCTGTCATTTGCGTGGTATTACTCAATCCAAATAACGGCACGTGCTTTGCTTCTTTTGGTGCACATCCGAATTTCCAAGTAGCATTAGAGCGTACAGTAACTGAGCTTTTACAAGGTCGCAGCTTAAAAGATCTCGATGTATTCTCTCCTCCATCATTCAATAATGATGATGTGGCGGAGCATGCTAACCTTGAAACACACTTTATTGATTCTAGCGGTTTAATTTCTTGGGATTTATTTAAAAATACGCCAGATTATGAGTTTGTAGATTGGGATTTCTCAGGTTCAACGCAAGAAGAATATGAAAACTTGATGGCAATCTTTAATGCAGAGGAAAAAGAAGTCTATATCATGGATTACAACCATTTAGACGTTTACGCTTGCCGCATTATCGTACCTGGCATGTCTGATATCTATCCTGCTGATGACCTCATTTATGCCAATAATAATATGGGTATGGACTGGCGTGAGATCTTATTGGATCTACCCCACCATCATCATGATGCTGAAACTTATGAAGAATTATTAGCAGAATTAGATGAGCAAGATATTGATGATGCTACACGCGTTCGCGAATTTATCGGTATCGTTGCACCAAAAGCAAGCGGTTGGACAACATTACGTGTCGGTGAACTTAAATCCATGCTTTACTTAGCATTAGGTGAATTAGAATTAGCCTTAGATTGGGCAAATTGGACGATGAATATGAACAGCTCTGTGTTTACACCTGAGCGTGTGAATTACTATCGTGCCTTAATCAGTATTATTGAATTGCATTTAGACAATACTCGCGATCCACAACAATATCGCAGTGTATTTGAAAGAATGTATGGCAAAGAAGCCGTTCAACGAGCTTGGGCTGCGGTGGCTGAAAAGGGTAACCCGTTCTATAACTTGCCAGCCAGCGATGAAACGCTTGAAAACTTCAAAGAACACCAAGCTTTACTTGGTGCCTATGCTAAACTACAAAAAGCCAAACGAGAAAATTGGAAATAGACGATTTTCTCTCAATCGTAAAGGCGGACTTAATGTCTGCCTTATTTATTTCCGCATTAAAAAAACGCTTTAAAATCAACCGCACTTTTAACACAAAAATGCTTAAATTTATGCTATAATCCGTCGCAATTTTTTGATCAAAAAAGGAATAAAAATGACGGATTCAATCCATTCCTCTATTACCCCAGTCAATATTGAAGAAGAACTCAAATCTTCTTACCTTGACTACGCCATGTCGGTGATTGTTGGGCGTGCTTTGCCTGATGTGCGTGACGGTTTAAAACCGGTGCATCGACGTGTGCTTTTCTCCATGGATCAATCTGGCATCACTGCCGGCAAAAAATACGTAAAATCTGCCCGTGTGGTAGGTGATGTAATCGGTAAATATCACCCGCATGGTGATTCTGCGGTGTATGACACCATTGTACGTATGGCACAGCCGTTCTCATTGCGCTATATGTTGGTAGATGGGCAAGGTAACTTCGGCTCAATCGACGGTGATGCGCCAGCGGCAATGCGTTATACCGAAGTCCGTATGCAAAAAATCACCCAAGCGTTATTAACTGACTTGGATAAAGAAACCGTGAATTTCTCGCCAAACTATGATGGCGAATTAATGATTCCGGATGTATTACCAACCCGTATTCCTGCACTTTTAGCAAACGGTTCTTCCGGTATTGCGGTAGGGATGGCAACGAACATTCCACCACACAACTTAAATGAAGTTTTAGATGGCTGCTTGGCTTATATTGATAACGAAAACATCACCATTGATGAATTAATGCAATATATTCCTGGCCCAGATTTCCCAACAGCGGCATTAATTAATGGCCGTAAAGGGATTGAAGAAGCTTATCGCACGGGGCGCGGAAAAGTGTATGTTCGTGCTCGTGCTAGCGTAGAAACCACAGATAAAGGCAAAGAGCAAATCATTGTGACCGAATTGCCTTATCAAGTGAACAAAGCCAAATTAGTGGAAAAAATTGCTGAGCTTATCAAAGATAAAAAAATCGAAGGCATCAGCAATATTATCGACCTTTCTAACAAAGAAGGGATCCGCATTGAAATCGACATCAAACGTGATGCGGTGGGCGAAGTAGTTTTAAATCACCTTTATGCTCTTACCCAAATGCAGGTGACCTTCGGGATCAACATGGTGGCCTTGGATCACGGTCAACCACGTTTATTCAACTTAAAACAAATCATTGAAGCCTTTGTGATGCACCGTCGCGAAGTGGTGATTCGCCGTTCTTTATTTGAATTGCGTAAAGCCCGCGAGCGTACCCATATTTTAGAAGGTTTAGCGGTGGCGACATCAAATATCGATGAAATCATCGACATCATCCGCCAATCGAAAGAGCGTAAAGAAGCGGCAGAAAAATTAATCTCTCGCCCTTGGAAACTGAATAACGAAATTTTAGGCTTGCTTGATGCGGCGGCACGTCCAGCTGAATTAGCTGCTGAATTTGGTATTCAAGGTTCTGATTACTACCTTTCTCCAGAACAAGTTGATGCAATCTTAGAACTTCGCTTACACCGTTTAACCGGTCTTGCTACTGAAGAAGTGATCAATGAATACAAAGAGTTATTGGTTAAAATTGCAGAACTTCTCCACATCATCAACAGCCCTGAGCGTTTGATGGAAGTGATTCGTGAAGAGCTTGAACAAGTACGTGCACAATTCGCCGATGAACGTCGTACTGAAATTACTGCAGCTTCCGGTGATATTGATTTAGAAGATTTAATTGCTCAAGAAGATGTGGTTGTAACCCTTTCTCACGAAGGTTATGTGAAATATCAACCGCTTACCGACTACGAAGCACAACGTCGTGGTGGTAAAGGTAAATCTGCAACGAAGATGAAAGATGAAGACTTCATCGAAAAACTCTTAGTGGCGAATACTCACGATACGATTCTCTGCTTCTCTAGCCGCGGTCGCTTATATTGGTTGAAAGTATATCAATTACCACAAGCTAGCCGTGGTGCGCGCGGTCGTCCAATTGTCAATATTCTACCGTTACAAGAAAATGAGCGTATCACCGCAATCCTACCAATCTCTGCTTATGAAGAAGATAAATTCGTCATCATGGCAACCGCTGGTGGTATTGTGAAGAAAATTGCGCTAACCGAATTCAGCCGTCCACGTTCAAGCGGTATCATCGCCTTGAACTTACGTGATGAAGATGAATTAATCGGTGTGGATATCACCGACGGTTCTAACGAAATCATGTTGTTCTCTTCGCAGGGTCGCGTGGTGCGTTTCGCTGAAAGTGCCGTCCGTGCAATGGGTCGTTTAGCAACAGGTGTACGCGGTATTAAACTTGCCCTTACTAATGACATCGCTGACGATGAAAGTGCGGTCGAAATTGAAGACGTTTCGGACGATAATGCAGAAGAAACACTCGATCTCAACATCGATAAAGTGGTTTCCTTAGTTATACCGAAAAATGATGGTGCAATTCTTACCGCGACGCAAAACGGTTATGGTAAACGTACGCAATTAAGCGAATACCCAACCAAATCCCGTAATACCAAAGGGGTGATTTCGATTAAAGTGAGCGAACGTAACGGTAAAGTTGTTGCTGCGACACAAGTAGAAGAAACCGACCAAATTATGCTTATTACCGATGCAGGTACCTTAGTGCGTACTCGTGTAAGTGAAGTAAGTATCGTTGGCCGTAACACCCAAGGGGTTCGTTTAATTCGTACCGCAGAAGATGAGCACGTAGTCAGTCTTGAACGTGTTTGTGATGTGGATGATGAAGACGAAGGCACTGAAGATGTGACTTCTGAAGAATAATTGATCTTCCATTAAATAAAAGCCCCGCGTTTTGATTTGCGGGGCTTTTTTATTGTATCTAAAATCTCTTTTAGAGATCTATTCTATTGATGAAAACTACTCGCCTTCTTCTAATTCATCAGCCATTGCAGCCAAAATTTCACGGGTTAAATATGCCAATGAACGATAGAAAGGAAGCGTTGCATAAGTTTCCACTTGGGTTAAGAATTTCGCTGCGCAAGGTAATAAGAAATCACCGAATAAATCTTGTTGAGCAGATAGCGATTCCGTGTTGTCTTCTAACCAAGAAGCTGTAAGCAATAGCAAAGCGAAATGATCCACATTCTCTGCTTCAGGCACATTACGAACATGACGGAAATCCGCAAAACGTTGTACATCCATATCATAACTTGAAATAGCCGTTGGTACGTTACCGTTTGGACCAAACAATTTTTGATATTCTTGATCAAGCAGGGTTAAATCAATTTTCATTTGTAAATTATCAATGGCCGCTTTGCTTTCTTTATCCGTAGAAAGTGCCCATACTTGACTTAAACCTTGTTGCTGCAGCCAATCAAATACCCCACTCAAAATTGGATCCGTAGGGCTACGATAAAATAAATTGCCAAATAGACGGCTTATTAAAGAAAAATTATTCACTTGAGTTTCTGACATCTGCTGCTTTCCTATGATTGTGCTCACGATTGAGCTAAAAGTGCGGTCAATTTTGCCGTTGTTTTTTCGGTGGCTTCGTCAAGCATCGCTTGGCGAGCAACATCATCGATAATATGAATATCACCGAACAAAGTGTAATCCACATTCTCGATACCGCAATAATTAAATAAACCATTGATCAAACAATGATTGAGAGATTTATCCACGCCGTATTCTTGATATTTTGCTACGCTACTCCCTATAGTGATAAATTGTTGCATCACTTTACCTTGAAGCAGACCTTTGGATTCACCATTTTCTGTTTCATAAGCAAAACCATGACTTAATACACGATCCAAATAGCCTTTCAGCATTGCAGGAAAGCCCATCCACCATAAAGGATAAACCATCGTAATCAAATCTGCTTGGCGAATAAACTCATGCTCTTGCTGAATTTCTGCCGGAATAATCCCTTTATTGACCGATTGTAATTCTTCAAAGGAAATAATCGGATTAAATTCCATGGTGTACAGATCACGCAGATGGGTTTCAACACCAAGCTGTTGGCTTGCTTTTACAATGCGATCCACGACGGCACGACCAAAACTTTTTTGGCTATTGGGATGCGCAAAAATAATTAAATGATTCATTCTGTTACCTTTTTCACTAACAGTGTAATGCCATCAACGCGTTCTACCACCACAAGATCATTCACTGCTAAATGCTCGCCTTGAATGCGCCATGTGGTATCGCCAAAGGCACCTCGACCAATACCGTTAGAACCAATTTCTAATACCGTGCCTTTTTTACCTAACAGAGTATGATCCCGTTGATTCAAGGTCGTACGTGATTGGTCCTGATTATCTTTGCTATGTTGATATTTCCACCAGAGCAACGAGAGAATAATCGCTAAAATCGCATAAAAAACGGCTAACACAGTTAAGGATAAACTCGGCACCAACGCCATTACGCCTGCAGCCACAATCGCAGCCAAACCCCACCACAATAAAAATACGCCTGGTACGAGGGTTTCTGCGATTAATAATACAAAACCTAATACTAACCAATGCCACACCGACCAAGTTGTTAACCAATCTGCCATATCAACTCCTTGAGAGAAAAAGTGCGGTCATTTTTAACCGCACTTTAGGAAACTACGCTTTTTTGTCGCCTTTTAACAGTTCGGCAATGCCCGCTACCGAGCCGATTAAATTACTGGCTTCAAGCGGCATCATGACCACTTTACTATTCGGTGAACCACCGATTTGTTTTAAGGCTTCCGTGTATTTTTGAGCGATAAAGTAATTGATCGCTTTGGTATCACCGCTAGCAATTGCTTCTGACACCATTTGAGTTGCTTTCGCTTCCGCTTCTGCCGCACGTTCACGAGCTTCTGCTTGTAAGAAGGCTTCTTGACGCTCCCCTTCCGCTTTCAGAATTCGAGCTTGTTTTTCCCCTTCGGCACGTAAAATTTCCGCCTGACGAATACCTTCTGCTTCCAATACTTCCGCACGTTTATTACGTTCTGCTTTCATTTGTGCGTTCATGGAATCAATCAATTCACGTGGTGGACGCACATCGCGAATTTCAATACGGGTGACTTTAATCCCCCAAGGATTGGTCGCTTCATCCACAATCGCCAACAAACGACCATTAATCGCATCACGTTGGGAAAGCATTTCATCCAACTCCATCGAACCTAATACGGTACGAATGTTAGTCATGGTTAAATTGATAATCGCTTGCTCTAAATGGTTCACCTCATAAGCAGCACTGCGAGCATCAATCACCTGTACAAAACAAACCGCATCAATGGATACGTTGGCGTTATCCTTAGAAATAACTTCTTGCGAGGGAATATCTAATACCTGTTCCATCATATTGATCTTACGACCAACACGATCCACAAATGGGACCACAAAGTTCAAGCCCGGCATTAAGGTGTGGGTATAACGCCCAAAACGCTCAATCGTCCAGTTATAGCCTTGAGGTACGGTTTTGAGTGCTGAAAATAGTACGACAACGGCTAATACAATAAAAACGACTGCAGCAATAGATAAGCCTTCCATAGATTGCTCCTTAATGATGAAGAAATATAAGAAAAGTCTATCAAATTAGACCGCACTTTGTATATAAATATATTTATCGTTTTCTCTTATAAATTCAAAAAGATGCGTAATGCAATTCGGGGCATCTAAATCTTGATGAGAGACAAATAAAAGCTGCGTTTCACTATTATTAACGAGTATGTTTTACGAGCTTACGATTTAATCCATCAAGCCCTTGAAAAGGTTCATCTAAAATCAAAACAGGTGGATGTTTCACCATCGCACGAGTAATGAGCAATAAACGTTGCTCTCCCCAAGAAAGTGAACGAAATGGCTTTTTGGCTAAATGAGTCAGATTTAAACGAGCTAACCACTGCATGGCTTTTAAACGAATTGCCTCTGGCACTTGTTGATAAATCCCAATACTATCAAAAAAGCCTGAAATAATGACATCTAGCACGGAACAATTCACACGATAATCTAAATGCAGTTGGCTGCTTACGTAGCCAATTTTTTGTTTAATATCCCAAATGGTTTCGCCAGAGCCAAGTTGTTTACCAAAGATCACCGCATGATTCGCAAATGCTTGCAGGTGATCACCTGTAATTAACGAAAGTAACGTGGACTTTCCTGCGCCATTAGGTCCTTTAATCCACCAATTTTGATTTGGCTGAACAACCCAGTTTAAATGATCCAAAATGACTTTATCGCCATACTGGACCGTGACATTTTTAAGCTCAAAGTGTGGTTGGTTCTCAGGCAATTTTAGTAATGGTGAGGCTGGCTCAGGCAAAGCTACATTAACAGACTGTTCCGCATAAACTAATTGTTGATAAATACTTTGTTGCTCAATGAATTGGCGTTCACCTTCTAATACTAACTCTAAATTTTCCAACATGGCTAAATGAGTCGCTTCAGCAGGAATATCGGCCAAACGATTAACAATTAGAACAATTGCACATTCTTTTTTCAGTTCGTTTAACATCGCCATCCAATCTTGCACAGATTGCTGATCTAACCCTTCAAAAGGTTCATCTAAAATTAATAGATCGGGCTTTTGTAATAACGCTTTTGCCAATAAGACTTTACGCGTTTCCCCAGTAGAAAGTTTGATAAAGAAACGATCTAAGAGATAAGTAATCCCTAATTTCTCTGCAATCTCTTCGCAGAAATCTAACGATGAACTGCCATTTAATATCATTTCCCTTGCGGTTTTACCAAAAAAATCAGGATCGGTATCATCATTATTTAAGTTCTTTAATGTCGCTTCAAGAATTTCTCGCTGTTTTTCAAAAGAGAAAGATTGAACACATTTGAAAGTATTACGATACTCCCCTTCCTGTAAAGGCAATTCATTTTGCAAAGCGAGAGCAAACGCTGATTTTCCACTGCCATTACTACCTACTACCACCCAATATTGCTGTGGCTCAATCGCAAAGTGCGGTAAGTTTAAGGTTTGTTTTTGATGAAGCTCAAATTTTGCTTGCTGAATTAAAAGTGTCATTCTCTTTCCCTTAAAAACAAAAGGCGAGCAATTTGCCCGCCTTGTCAGATTAATTTAATTAACCGTTTTTACGCTCTTCTTCCATACATACTGCCGCAGTAAATAATACGTCAGTTGAAGAGTTTAGTGCAGTTTCTGTTGAGTCTTGTAAGATACCAATCACAAAACCTACACCGATCATTTGTGCCGCGATGTCATCATTGATACCGAATAAGCTACAAGCTAATGGGATTAATAATAATGAACCTCCTGCCACACCAGATGCTCCACACGCACAAAGCGCAGCAACAATACTTAATAACACCGCACTAATGAAAGAGACTTCGATACCTAATGTATGAACAGCCGCTAACGTTAATACAGTAATGGTAATCGCTGCACCCGCCATATTGATATTCGCACCTAATGGAATTGCCACAGAATAGGTTTCTTCATCAAGATTTAAGCGTTTTGCTAATTCAATGTTTACCGGGATGTTTGCCGCAGAACTACGCGTAAAGAATGCAGTTACACCACTTTCACGTACACAAGTCCACACTAATGGATATGGGTTACGACGGATTTTCCAATAAACAAGGATTGGGTTAAGTACAAATGCAGTAAATAACATTGTGCCGATTAACACAAATAATAATTGAACATATCCACCTAACGCCGCTAATCCTCTATCAGATAAAGTTTCAGCCACTAAACCAAATACACCAAACGGTGCAAAAGAAATAATGACATGAACAATTTTAGAAATGCCCTCAGCAAAATCAGCTACAACTTGTTTAGTTGAATCTGATGCATAACGAAGCGCTAAACCTAAACCGATAGACCATGCTAATACACCGATAAAGTTTGCTTTGAAAATTGCATTTAATGGGTTATCTACCACATTCAATACTAAAGTAAGCATTACTTGGCCAACAGATTGAGGCGCTGAACTCGCATCCTCTTTTACTGCAAGAGCCACATCTGATGGGAATGCCATACTTGCAATCACTGCAGCCACAGCGGCCAAGAAAGTACCCAAAAGATAAAGCACGACAATTTCTTTCATGTTGCTTTTAGAACCGACTTTCTTATTAGCCAGTGCTGCCATAACAAGGAAGAAAATCAAAATTGGTGCAACTGCACGCAATGCTTTAACAAAAATTTGACCCAGCACACCAAAGCTAGATGCAAGATCAATGCCTGATGAATTTTTTACACTCTCATTCACCAATGCAACAAGGATCCCGAGTACCAAACCAATAGCAATTCGTTTTACCAAATTACCTTGGAACAAAAAATGAAATAAACGTGATGTATTCATAATAGTTTTAAATGAAGATTAAGTTGAACTTCAGATCGTTACGATCCACCGAAACACGATAAAGATAGCTTAAATTTTATTTAAAAGAAAATTTTTTCTTTATTATTTTGCTAAAAAATTGAACTTTTTAAGCTAGGAATGAATTTTTTCTAAAATTTTCGCCTATAAAAAAATTTTTTCTATGTCCTATTGACACACTGTATCTAATACCAGTATATTACACCTGTATAAACAACCATGATTAAAAACACATAAACTAAAAGGAACACAAGATGATGAACTACGCAAATACAGTTGCACAAAATGATATGACGTTTTCTTATCATCCTATGCCATTTTTCAATGATGTTGAAAGTAAATCGACATTTAATAAAAAATTAGATCTCAACCTTTATTGCATCAAACGTCCACAACAAACTTGCTTCATTCGTGTTACCAATCCGAATATGCTTGCTTGGGGAATTGAAATGGGCGATATGTTAGTGGTTGAAAAAAATGACAGCCTTTTCATTGGTGATCTTGTAGTATTAGAAAAACAAGATGAATTCCATATTTATGAATTTGCCGGCGTAAGCGGTAATGAATTTGTATTCATGGCATTAGATTCTAAAGTGGAAAATATTAAAACAACACAATGGACAAACCTTCCATTAGTTGGCACGGTAACGAATACCATCCATCAAATGAAACCAAGAAGAGACTTAATGAAATTTGCGGCTTAAGCCAATCATCAAATAATCTAAATAAAGAAAAAGTGCGGTTAAAATTGATCTGACCCCAAAAAGTTAGACTGTTATTTAAAGGATTGTTTTCGATATTGTATCGGACTCAGTCCTTTTAATTTTAGTTGAATCCGTCGATGATTATAGTAATCCAAATAATCTCTGACAGCATCAACTATCTCTTCTTTTGTTTTAAATTTCCGACCATAAAAACATTCTGTTTTTAATCGTCCAAAGAAACTTTCCATTGCGGCGTTATCTAAGCAATTCCCTTTTCTCGACATACTTTGAATGATGCCATGTTCAGCCAAGATTCGACGATAAGCTACCATTTGATATTGCCATCCCTGGTCTGAATGTAAAATGACACCACAAGCTTTATTTAATCCTTTGACGGCTTGCATTAACATGTCCTCTACTT
>OBVS01000099.1_pt1 | contig 61337 bp, 52 predicted proteins | sample 1476211 | NCBI WGS metagenome assembly OBVS01 (sample SAMEA2580025, study PRJEB22360) | human gut metagenome | biome: human gut; feature: human-associated habitat; material: faeces | place: Denmark | collected 2008/2010 | reverse complement strand
ATTTTTTGGGTCAAATATATTTTAACACAAGAGGTTGTAATCTCTATTTTTTATTTCAAAAACTCCATACTTATTTTACACTATCTCAAGAAGATCCTTAACATATGCAATATGTATTTTAAATAAATTAATAGTTAGTAACTGTTTTAATGCTTTAAATAGTGGTATAAATTTACTATAAATATATTCAGTTATGTGTATTTTCACAAAAACTGTTTTAATATGTGTATTTCATAAAAATTGTTTTAAAAGGAGGATTTTATGAAGAATCAAGATAAAAATCTGTACTATGCTATAAGCAGAACTATAAATATGATACAGAGGGATGCAGAAAAAATATTTTCAAAATACGACCTTACTAGGGGCCAGTTTTCTATTATGGAAGTCCTACATAAAAATGGTGAGTCAAGTATAGGTAATGTTCAGGAAACTATACTTATGACAGGTGGTAATATACCTGTTATAGTAAATAACTTAATTAAGAAGGGTCTACTTGTTAGAAAACAGGATGAAGCTGATAGGAGAAGATACCTACTAAGTCTTACAGATGCTGGAAACAACTTAATTAGCAAGGTGATTCCTGAGCATGATGCTCTTATCAAGGAATTTTTCTCTAGTGTAGGTTCAAATGAAAAGAATACACTTATAAATATTTTCAACGACTTATCAGCCAAATAAATTAGTGTACTAGTACAATTTCAGTTTATACCCAATATAAATTGAACAAGATAAAAAAGTGTATTATCATTAATATAGATATTATTCTTATTGATTTATTTTTAGGAGGTTATTATGAGTGATAATGCATTGACAAAGAATGGTTTTACAACCAAAGACCTTGTGCTTTGCGGAGTCTTGATGGCACTTACGACTGTAATGACTATGATCGTTCAGATACCAGTAGTTGGAGCCAATGGTTACGTAAATATGGGTGACACAGTAGTTTTATTCTCTGCTATGTACCTAGGTAGGAAACACGGTGCTATTATAGGTGGTGTAGGTTCTGCACTAGCTGACCTTATATCAGGTTATGGCGTATATGCGCCAGTAACATTTATTACCAAGGGCTTGGAAGGTTACGTCTGTGGTCTAATTTGCGAAAAGATTCCTAATAAGAAGGGTAACATTATAGCAAGTATTGTAGGTGGTGCTATTATGGTGAGTGGTTATTTCATAGGTGAAATATTCATGTACGGCGGTATTAAGCAGTCTGTAGCAGCTGCTCCTGCCAATACTCTACAGGCCTTATTTGGTATAGTTACTTCTTTATTGATATATGCAGGTGTTAAAAAAGCTTTAAAAAAATAAATACCAAACTTACTATCAAAAAACCTAGTCAGGACTGAGTCCCAACTAGGTTTTTTTACTTTAACTATTCAACCATCAATTCTTGAACATCTATATCCAAGACCCTAGCCAATTCTCCTAATAATATGTCATCCAGCATACTAGGATTATTGTTTTCTAAAATCTCAGATACTTCTTCATCGCTAATATTCAAGGCTGCTCCTAGAAGCCCTATATCAAGACCCCTATCTTCCATTATATTTTTTATATCCAACATAATATCACCTTAATAAAATATTTTAAATTTATAACTAGGCCTATCTAGTCAGCATGTCTTCTATTAGTTCTTGCATCTCCATTTGAACCTTGCCACCCTTGATTACTTCTATATCTAAATCCTTGTAAGACTTGATTTCATCATGTAGTGCATCTAAATTATATCCATATTCATCCCCAAAATTTAGTTCCTTAGCCATAAATTCATGGAACTCATCTAAACTATTTATCTTGTTAAAGTCAACTATTAATTTCACTATTCATCCTCCCCATACAATTTTTCAAACGTCTTATAGTGGTCACCAGTATAATAAATCAATCCGTCATTTGAAAATATTATCCTCTTTGGCCCTCTCTTACCACCTCTGTAGTCTATATCGCATTCCCTATAGACCCTACCCTTTTTTATAGGCAGCTGTTTTTCAAAGTTGCCAAACCTGTCTCCACCGATAGATTTTCCCTTAGCCACATCCGAGACATAGTTCTCAGACTTGTTCCAACCAAGATTTTTTGCCTCTTCCTTACTTATAAAGTTCTTGGGCAGCTCCTTGTAGTTGGCTATATACCTAGCCACATCTTCCTTGGTCGTATAAGTAGAATCTCTATCAATTCTTTTGTCGGAGGTTTGATCGACTCTCTGGCTAACTTCCCTGTCCTTCGATGAAACATTACTCTTTTGTGAATCCGTAAGATTCTGAGAGCATCCTGTTGCCATTGTGACAACAAGTAACAAGATCATCAAGTAGGAAATAGCCCTTCTAAACTTTTCCATAATCACTTTAGTATTCACTTTTTTTCCTCCTCTAACCTAGAGCTATACTATAGACTATTCTACCATAAATGGAGTATTTATTATATACATATTGTATATATCTTGTATTTCATAGTGTATATGTGTCCTATATCATGGCTCCTATGTACCACAATATGTCCTATAAGTAAGTGGTGTTGAAATATCTTTTTTCGCCAACTTTATATTGACTTGATTTAATTCGTATGGGTTTTTAAGGGCACTTGCAAGTTCAATTAGTTCTGACAAGTCACCACCGTTTTCAAGACCGCTTATAATATCTTCTACCAATCTGTTTCTAGCTATAATCACAGGATTGTTTTGTTTCATCAAATTCTTATAGTCGTTTTCTTTTGCCCTTGATTTTTGTATGTCTAGGCTTCTCCTAGAGTCAAGCTTGTCCTTCCAAGCCTTGAACTCATCTGACTCAAATAAGTTTTTTATTCCTGTAAGTTCCCTGTAATCTAGCTCATCATAGGTCATTGCAAGGAATGTATTTGTATAGTCTGCTTCATACTTTTCAAGCATAGTAAGTAATTCAAATAATAAGCTACTATCATCTTCTTCACTACCGTATATACCTATTTTCTTTTTTAGCTTATCAAACCAGAATGAGTGAAATATCAAGTGGAACTTCTCTAACTCTTTTTTCGCTATATCAAGGCCCTTTTCATGGTCTTGGTCAAACAAATCAACAAGACTATGGGCTAGCCATGATAGGTTCCAAGCCCCTATTGTAGGCTGGTTCTTATAGGCATACCTACCAGCCTTATCGATTGAGCTATATACTGTGTCCAGCCTGTAAGTATCCATAAAGGCACATGGTCCATAGTCTATAGTCTGACCTGATATAGCCATATTATCCGTATTCATGACCCCATGGATAAATCCTACAGACATCCAATCAGCTATTAACTTGGCCTGTCTATTCAAAACTCGTCTGAAAAATTCTATGTATATATTTGAACTAGATGATTTGTTTTCATCATCTAAAATATCCCTATAGTGTCTCTTAATTGAGTAATCTGCCAAGTCTTTGACCATATCTTTGCCACCAGTTTGTTCAGCAAACTGGAATGTTCCAACCCTTATATGGGAATCTGCTATCCTAGTTAAGACTGCCCCCTTTTCTCTTTTGTACCTAAACACATCTTCACCAGTCAAACAAATTGCAAGACTCCTTGTTGTAGCTATGCCCAATCCAGCCATAGCCTCGCTTATAAGATATTCTCTGACCATAGGACCTAGACTTGCCTTTCCATCTCCTCCTCTTGAGTAGATAGTCCTTCCAGAACCCTTCAACTGTATATCTACTAGTTTGTCACCTACTTCAAGCTCTCCTAGGAGAATTGCCCTGCCATCACCTAGCATATTTAGATAGCCAAACTGGTGACCCATGTAGGCCTGTGCTATAGGCTCTGTCCCCTTAATTTTATTTTTTCCAGTCAAGACCAAGGCCATATCCTTGCTATATAGTAGCTTTGGATCAAGACCCATATCCTTGGCAAGATCTTCATTTACAAGTAGGGTACTTACACCGCCCTTCTTACTCAAATTGGCATCCCTTGACCTAGAATCCAGATCTTTATCTATTAATTTTTCTAACTTATCCATATCACACTCGCCCAACCAAACCCTATCTAAAAGATCACTGTAAAGTTCCTTGGGCAAGCCCCTATATGTATTTTTTAATCTCATACTATTCCTTTCTAGACTATATCAAGTCCTTCCTGTACTCAAGCTTATCAGACATGAGCACGTCATCCTTGTAGTCGAGTGTAAGGTATATCTTGTCTTCACCAAGCCCCTTACCCTCTCTTAACAACCTGTGGAATATCCTGTCACCATCCCATATATTGAGGTCTTCTATCTTGTCTATATCTACCCAAGCTAGGTCTCCTTCATCGCATATTTTTTGGCTACCAGAGAAGTCTTGGCATGTAAACAAATACATATCTTCTGGTGGGTTGTTATTGTACTTAAATACCACCACCCCCCTAAATATACAATCATGAGCATCGTATCCAGTTTCTTCCTTAATTTCTCTTACTATACCCTGAGCTGGAGTTTCGCCTTCTTCAAGCTTACCACCAACACCTATCCATTTGCCTTTATTGACATCCACCTCTTTTTTGGTCCTGTGAAGCATCAAATACTTCCCATCCCTTATTAGGTAACATAATGTAAATTTCATAATAACCTCCCAAAATGTGACTATATATTTTGATTATACCATAATATACATCCATATAAACTTTTTAGTTGACATAACAACTAAAAAGATATATACTCTTATATAGTTGTCATATCAACTAAATAGGAGTTTCATAAATACATTATCCAATATAAGACTCTTGAGTCTATTTTTAATATAACAATATAAAAAGAGGTGGTACTTATGATAAAAAAAACCAATATAAGCATGGAAACAATAAAAGAATCTGCCAAAATAAGTCCTAGTAGAATAATTTCTCTCCTATACAGAAAGGGACAGGTTTATAAAAACATCCATCTGAAAGATTTGAATATTACAAGTTCGGAACAGCCCTTTATAATAACTATATATTTAAATGAGGGTGTATCTCAAGAATATTTATCAAGTTATTTGAATATAGACAAGGCTTCCACAGCAAGAGCCATACAGTCCCTAATAAAAAAGGGTATGGTTAAAAAGATTAGGTGTCAACACGACAAAAGACAAAATAAGATATACCTAACCGACAAGTGTATAGAAATAATAGAGCCCATGCATTACATATTGGAGTCATGGGTAGACATACTAACCTATGATATGACACCAGAAGAAAAAAATTTAGCCTATGACTATTTAAATAGAATGGCAAATAATGTAGAAAGGATATTTAATGGAACAAACAAGAGATAAAATACAGATAAATAACCCACTAGGTTATGAAAAAATTTCTAAATTACTATATCAGTTTTCTATTCCTGCTATTATTGGCATGATGGTTAATGCCCTATATAATGTAGTAGATAGAATGTTCATTGGTAATGCGCCAGATTTGGGTGCAAATGGATTAGCTGGAATAACAATTTCATTTCCAGCTATGATTATAACCCTTGCTATAGGAATACTGTTCGGTCAAGGTGGTGCAACAGTTTTTTCAATAAGTTTGGGTCAGGGAAAAATCGATAAGGCAGAAAAATCAATAGGAAATGCAGTAGCTATGCTCATAATTGTAGGATCCGTGATAACAATTCTTGGAGAAGTATTTCTAAAGCCCCTTATGACAGCCTTTGGAGCAAGTGAGGCTGTCCTTCCATACTCAATAGAATATATGAGAATAATTTTTATGGGAACTATTTTCCAAGTCCTTGGCATGGGATTTAATAATTTTTTGAGAGCCATAGGTGAACCTAAACTTGCTATGATAACTATGTTTGTAGGGGCTGGTGTAAACATTTTACTTGATCCTTTATTTATATTTGTTTTCAAGATGGGAATGAGTGGAGCTGCTACAGCAACTGTAATATCTCAGCTTATATCTCTTGTCTGGTCTGCAAGCCACTTCCTAAAAAAGGATGCCCCTCATAGACTAAGAATAGAAAATATGAAAATCGTTCCCAAAATATCTAAAGAAGTATTAATGTTGGGATTACCAGGCTTTATGCTTCAGTTAGCAACTAGTGTGCTTAACCTTATACTAAATACCTATCTTGCAAGATATGGTGGCGACATAGCTATCTCTGGCATGGGTATTATCAACTCCATACAGATGCTGATGATTATGCCTATAATAGGTCTAAACCAAGGTCTACAACCTATTGTAAGCTTTAACTACGGAGCAAAGAACTACACAAGAGTAAGGCAAGCTGCAACTGCATCTATCATAGTTGCCACAATAATATCCTTCTCAGGATTCCTTCTTGCCATGTTTGGAACACGTGCATTGGTCGGACTATTTAATAGACAGGAAAATCTGATGAACTTCGGAGTAATGGCCCTGAGAATTTGGATGATGTGTCTTCCAGTTGTAGGTTTCCAGATAGTTGGATCCAACTTCTTCCAAGCTATAGGAAAACCAAAAATAGCCATGTTGCTTACATTAACTAGACAAGTTATAATATTGATGCCTGCTATAATTATATTCTCTAAAATTGCAGGTCTAAATGGTATTCTATATTCAGCCCCGTTTGCAGACTTGAGCTCAGCAATACTAACATCAACATTCTTCTTTAGTTTTATGAAAAAATTGAAAAATACCCCCGCAAATTAGGAAATCTTCCATATTAATTAAAATCCCCAGATAATGTAATTTCTGGGGATTTATTATTTGTCTACCTTTATATATTTTTAATCAAGATATAGGCCATTTACTACAGCGTATAGTCTACCAAGTCCATTTACTTATTTATCTTCATCAAGCTCTCCTAAAAGGTATTTTTTAACATCAGGTCCTACAAATATTCTACTATCATCTAACAATAATATGGGTCTTTTAACTAGCATACCATCACTAGCAAGCATATCAAACTGTTCATCCTCTGGTATATCCTTTAGCTTTTTAGATAGGCCCATTTCCTTGTATATTTTACCACTAGTATTGAAAAATCTCTTTAAATCTAGACCTGACATTTCCTTCCATTTCTTTAATTCATCTTTTGTTGGATTGTCCTTGTCTATTTCCCTTATTCCATAATCAATAGCCTGGTCTTTCATCAATTTTTCTACTGCCTTGCAAGTAGTACATTTTTTGTAGCATATTAAAGTATTCATAAAACCCTCCTTAAAAATATTTATTTTTGAAAACGGCACCATAACCTTATGATGCCGTAATTTATTAATAATCCTTATCTTTTCATCTGTAAAAAATCCAAACAATTTACGTTAATACTTTGGATTTTTGTATACACTGTAATTATACCATAATAAATAAGATACAAGCATAAAATAAGCTTTTTTATAGATAGATATTTTGCATATATTTTTATTATGTTATCGTCATTAATTACTTTTTTTTGGCAAAGCATCGGAATTATCTGTACAAGCTATACCCTTGCCCTGGATGCATGAAGTGTCTTTTTTGATCACCCTCTTGTAGTTTGAATACAATGAATAACCACCATCTAAATTATAAGTGTTAAATCCATTCTGGTTTAGTATTCTACAACCTAGGTAACCTCTTAATCCAACCTGGCAGTTAACGTATATAATTCTATCCTTTGGTATTTCATCCATCCTGTCTCTTAATTCATCAAGCGGTATATTTACAGATCCATTGATGTTGCCTAGTGAATACTCTTCTCCAGTTCTTATGTCTAGTAGGTATTCCCCATCCTCAACTAACTGGTCAATTTCCATGACATCAACCTTCTTAACTAGTCCGTCTAGTATATTACTGGCTGCGTATCCTGCCATATTAACTGGGTCCTTGGCAGAAGAGAATGGTGGTGCATATGCTAGCTCTATATCCTGAAGTTCTCTAACTGTCATACCTGCAGCTATTGCAGTAGCTATTACATCTATTCTCTTTTCTACACCTGTATATCCTATTGCCTGTGCTCCTAAGACCTTACCACTTGGAACTTCAAATATAAGTTTTAAATCCATTGGGTTAGCAGTTGGATAGTAACCTGCATTTGATAGTGGGTGTAGGTGGACTGTTTCGTAGTTTTCTATTCCCATCTGCTTTAACTTCTTTTCGTTGTTTCCTGTTGAAGAAGCAGTCATATCAAATACCTTAGCTACTGATGTACCAAGAACACCCTTGTACTTAGAATCTATACCATTTATCCTGTCTGCAACTATTCTGGCCTGTCTATTGGCTGGAGACGCCAGGGCAATACTTGCGCCTTCCTGGAATATTAGGTCCTTTGTCTGTATAGCATCACCTACTGCATATATATGGTCTTTTGAAGTCATCATATTTTCATCTACTAATATGTGTCCCCTAGGTCCTAGTTCTAGACCCGCATCCTTTGCCAACTTGTTTTCTGGTCTAACTCCTATAGATAGAATAGTCATGTCAGTACTTATTTGCTTACCGCTCTTTAAGACAATTGTATTTCCATCGTTTTTGAAGGAATCAACACCATCTCCAAGTATTAGGTCAACTCCATTGTCTTCCATATGTCCATGTAGGATTTGAGCCATTTCATAATCAAATGGAGCCATGACCTGGTCTAGCATTTCTATTAGGTGAACCTTTACTCCTCTTTCAACCAAGTTTTCTGCCATCTCAACACCTATGAAACCACCACCAATTACTACTGCTTCCTTTGGTCTATTGTCATCTACATAGGCCTTTATCCTGTCTGTATCAGGTATATTTCTCAAAGTAAATACATTGTCTGCCTTGTCCAAACCTGGAATAGGTGGCTTGATTGGGCTAGCACCTGGTGATAAGATTAATTCATCATATGATTCTTTGTATTCTTCATTAGTTTTTAAGTTCTTGACGCTTATAGTCTTATTTTCTGGGTCAATGCTCACTACCTCACTGAAATTTCTGATGTCTAGGTTGAATCTCTTAGACATACCTTCAACTGTCTGAACTAGTAGGGCTTCCCTATTTTCAATCACGCCACCTATATAATATGGAAGACCGCAATTGGCAAATGATATATATTCGCCACGTTCAAACATTATAATCTGACTAGTTTCGTCCAGTCTTCTCAACCTTGCAGCTGCTGTAGCACCACCAGCAACACCACCAACTATTAATATCTTTTTCATTTTCTTACCACCTTTCTTGTCAAAGCGACAAAATATTTATATCTCAATTTTTTTTATTATTTCCTCTATAAACTTGTTATCTACTGAATATATTATCTCAGTTCCTACTCTTTCACTTGTCAATATTCCTGCTGACTTTAATTTTGCAAGATGCTGGGAAACTGTTGACTGAGCCATCTCAAGACATGAATGCATATCCGACACATTGTGGGGTCCATTTTCAATAAGTCCCTTTACAATACACAACCTAACAGGATGTGCTATAGCCTTTAAGAGATCAGCATACTCTGTTAGTTCTTCGCTCTTAGTTTTTAATTTCATTAAATCACCTCTATTTTTACTTTCTTATATTTTATATATTCCAAAAAAGTATCGCTTAATCATTATATTCTAATATTATAATATTGCTATATATAAGTCAACAGAAAATTCCATTGATTTTATACCTAGCTTGTGAAATTTCAAGTTTGACCAGTATAAAAACATAATAGTAACATATTAACTATATAAAAACCGCCCCCCTAGCCTTAGATTTTATTTCTAAGCTCTTGGGGAGCGGCTCATACTAATATATTTCCTATTTAAAGTACTTAACTCCTGATTCGAATAAGTGCTGGTCTTTTGCTCCAACTATATTCTTTACCACGTTTTCACCGATTCTCTCAGAGTGACCCATCTTTCCTAGGACCCTACCATCAGCTGATGTGATACCTTCAACTGCATAGTATGAACCATTAGGGTTGAAGTCTATATCATATGTAGCGTTTCCGTCAAAGTCAACATACTGGGTTGCTATCTGGCCATTTTCGATCAGGCTCTTCATCACTTCTTCAGATGCGACGAACTTACCTTCACCATGAGATATGGCTATTGAGTGAACGTCTCCAACCTTTGTTCCAGCAAGCCATGGTGACTTGTTAGATGCAACTCTAGTCCTTACCATCTTGGCCTGGTGACGACCTATATTGTTGTAAGTAAGTGTTGGCATATGATCTGATGGAGTCATGATTTCACCGTATGGAACAAGACCTAGCTTGATTAGGGCCTGGAATCCATTACAGATACCTATCATTAGACCATCTCTTTCGTTTAATAGCTTCATTACAGCCTCTTCTATCTTAGGATTTCTGAATACTGTAGCTATAAACTTGGCTGAACCATCTGGCTCATCACCTGCTGAGAAACCGCCTGGTATCATTATTATCTGGCTATTATTTATCTCATCAACCATCATATCTATTGATGATTCTATATCCTTGTAAGTCATATTTCTAAATACGCCTATCTTAGCTTCTGCTCCTGCCCTTTCAAAGGCTCTAGCCGAATCATATTCACAGTTAGTTCCTGGGAAGGCTGGTATAAATACTCTTGGCTTGGCTATTGATATAGATGCCTTCTTAAGCCCTCCCGTTCTTTCAAAGCTTATCTTTCTTATATCGTCAGTTAATATCTTTGAAGCCTTAGTTGGGAATATTGATTCAAGTACACCCTCAGATGCCTCTAATAATTCACTTAGGCTGATAGATTCACCAAAGGCCTTAATTGATGGAACTTCAATAGTCTGTCCAATAACCTTATATGTAGCACCTTCAAGTAATCCAAGGTCTTCTTCTGCCATTTCTAGAACTATTGAGCCATAGCTTGGTCTAAATAAGTCGTCTGCACTTTCCATTGAAGCTTCAAAATCAGCTGAAAGTTCTAGACCTATCTTGTTACCAAATGCCATCTTGGCAAGGGCTTCACCTAGTCCACCAAATCCTAGGGCATAAGTTGTAAGTACCTTTTCTTCCATGATAGCCTTAGTTATAATATCAAAATTCTTCTTCATCTGGTCAAAATCTGGGAAGGCATAGTCTTTTTCTACTGCTTCAACTAGGACTAACTTTGATCCTGCCTTCTTTATTTCCTGAGATACTACCTTGCCTGCATCCTGAGTATTAACTGCAAATGATACAAGTGTTGGTGGTACATTGATATCCTTGAAAGTACCTGACATTGAGTCCTTACCACCTATTGCTGGTATCTCAAATTCTGTCTGGGCATAATAAGCTCCTAGTAGGGCTGCAAATGGCTTACCCCAAGATGAAGGGTTCTTTCCTAGTCTTTCAAAGTATTCCTGGAATGTAAGTCTAGCTGATGAATATTCACCACCTAGGGCAACTAGCTTGGCAACTGATTCTACAACTGCGTTCATAGCCCCGTGGAATGTTGACCACTTACCTATCTTTGGATTATATCCATATGTCATTATTGATGAAGTATTAGTTGTACCCTTTAATAGAGGTATCTTGGCAACCATACCATTGGCTGGTGTTGCCTGGTACTTACCGCCAAATGGTAGAATTACAGTGGATGCACCTATAGTATTGTCAAACTTCTCTACAAGACCCCTCTGTGAACAAACATTTAGGTCCTTGAAGGCTGCCATATACTTGTCCTTGATACCTGTTTCAGACTTAGTAACTTCTCTTAGGTCTGTATAGCTAGATTGGTCGTCTATTTTTTCTACCTTGATATCTGCATCCTGCTTACAACCATTCTTGTCTAGGAAGGCTCTCTTGATATTTACTATATCCTTGCCCTTCCAGTTCATTCTCATATATCCTGAATCTGTTACTGTAGCAACATGAGTTGCTTCAAGGTTTTCAAGGTTGGCAAGTTCTATAAACCTAGCCATGTTCTGTGGCTCGATAGCAACTGCCATTCTTTCCTGAGATTCAGATATAGCAAGCTCTGTACCATCTAAACCATCGTACTTCTTAGGAACTAGGTCAAGGTTGATGTCTAGTGAGTCTGCTATTTCACCTATGGCAACAGATACTCCACCTGCACCAAAGTCATTACATCTCTTTATCATCTTTACTGCTTCAGCATTTCTGAAGAATCTCTGGATTTTTCTCTCGTTAGGAGCATCACCCTTCTGTACTTCTGCTGAACAAGTAGATATAGACTCTTCTGAATGTTCCTTAGATGAACCAGTAGCACCTCCGCAACCATCTCTACCAGTCTTACCACCTAGTAGGATGATTACATCACCAGCATCTGGTCTCTTTCTTATTACATTTTCCTTTGGAGCCGCTGCTATTACTGCGCCAACTTCCATTCTCTTAGCAACGAAATCTTCATCGTACACTTCTGATACCTGCCCAGTTGATAGACCTATCTGGTTACCATATGAAGAATATCCGTTAGCAGCACCAGTAGTTATCTTCTTTTGCATTAGCTTACCTGCAAGTGTATCTTCTAGAGAAGTTCTTGGATCTGCAGAACCTGTAACTCTCATGGCCTGATATACATATGATCTACCTGACAATGGATCTCTTATAGCTCCACCTAGACAAGTAGCTGCACCACCAAATGGCTCTATTTCAGTTGGGTGGTTGTGTGTTTCGTTCTTGAACATTAGAAGGTACTCTTCCTTCTTGTCGTCTATTTCAACGTCTATATTTATTGAACAAGCATTTATTTCTTCTGATTCATCAAGGTCAGCCAGCTTGCCTTCCTTCTTTAGCTTCTTCATAGCAATAGTTGCCATATCCATTAGACATATGTCTTTTTCCCTGTCACCGTATACAAACTTTCTATCTTCTAGGTATCTATCGTATGTTTCCTTTACTATGTTAGTAAATCTTCCCTCTGGTATATCTATATTTGCTAGTCTAGTCATAAATGTAGTATGTCTGCAATGGTCTGACCAGTAAGTATCTAGGACCTTGATTTCTGTTATAGTTGGGTTTCTCTTTTCATCATCCCTAAAGTATTCCTGAACCATCTTTAGGTCATCTATTGTCATAGCAAGTCCTAGTTCAGCAAGAAAACTTTCAAGCCCAGCCTGGTCAAGGTCTATAAATCCATCCATAGTTGCAACTGACTCTGGTAAGTCATATACCATTTCAAGAGTTTCAGGCTTATCTAAAGATGCCTCTCTTGAATCCACTGCATTTATTGAGAAGTCCTTTATCTTGGCAAATTCTTCGTCACTGATGCTAGACCCTATTATTATAAGCTTAGATGAGTTGATTATAGGTCTATTACCATCATTCACTATTTCTGCACACATAGCAGCCCAGTCAGCCCTCTGGTCATACTGGCCTGGTAGGTATTCGATAGCAAACATCCTTTCATGACCTCTTGTTGGCACTTCTTCGTAGTATACATTGTCTAGGTTTGGCTCTGATAAAATAGTTTCAGCGACCTTCTTATAGACATCTTGTCCTATACCCTCTATATCATATCTATTTATAACTCTTAGTCCTTCAACTGATATATGAAGACTATCAAGTATGTCACTTTGCATTGCTTTTGACTCTAGGTCAAATCCGTCCTTTTTTTCAACAAAAACTCTATTTACTCTGCTCATATTTAACTCCTATGTCCCTTCTATAGTGCATTTTTTCAAAGCTTATCTTATCTATATTAGCATATACATTATTAGCGGCATCTTCTACAGTCTTACCTCTAGAGCATACACCTAGTACTCTACCGCCATTTGTAACTATATCTTGGTCTACAAACTTTGTTCCTGAGTGGAATACCACTATAGAGTCATCTACATTATCAAGTCCCTTTATTACCTTGCCCTTTTCATAGCTTTCAGGGTATCCACCAGATGCAAGTACTACACAAGCTGCAGCCTCATCAGTGTATTTGATATGTACATCTTCTAGTCTGTCCTCTGTAACAGCCATCATAATTTCAGATAGGTCAGTTTCCAGTCTCATAAGTACTGACTGAGTTTCAGGGTCTCCAAACCTACAGTTGTACTCAAGTACCTTTTCTCCATTTGGAGTAAGCATTAGACCTACAAATAGGATACCTCTAAATTCTAAGCCATCTTTCTGGAATCCCTCTAAAGACTTTATCAATACTTCATCATATACCTTCTTTGCAAGTTCGTCTGTATATATAGTTGATGGTGAGAAAGTACCCATACCACCAGTATTAGGTCCAGTTTCTAATTCAAATATCTTCTTGTGGTCCTTAGCAGATTCCATAGGTATTATAGTATTCTTATCAACAAAGGCAAGGATTGATGTCTCAACGCCTGTTAAGAATTCTTCTACAACTACTAGGTCACCAGCCTCTCCAAACTTCTTGTCCTTCATTATTATATCAAGAGTTTCAAGGGCTTCTTCTCTTGTAGTAGGTATCACAACCCCCTTACCCGCTGCAAGACCATCAGCCTTTATTACGACCGGATACCCAAAGCTATCTATTTCAGCCTTAGCCTTTTCTATATCAGTGTATTCTTTGTACTTTGCAGTTGGAATATCATGTCTTACCATAAACTCCTTAGAGAATAACTTGCTACCCTCTAACCTAGAACAAGACTTATCAGGTCCAAATACCCTTAGACCTCTCTCTTTAAATATATCAGTTATACCCATCACTAGCGGAACTTCTGGTCCTACTATTGTAAGGTCAATCTTATTATCATATGCAAAATCAGCTAACTTATCTAGTTCTGTATCCTTGATATCAAGGCATTCAGCCACATTAGATATTCCCGCATTACCTGGTGCACAATAGATTTTTTCAACATTCTTTTCTTGACTTAACTTCCAACAGATAGCGTGTTCTCTACCACCGCCACCTACTACTAAAATCTTCATACAAACCTCCCATACACGATTAGTCCATTATAGTGCTAGCCCACTTGAGACTAGCACTGTATTTTTAATTAGTGTTTAAAATGTCTAGCACCTGTGAATACCATCGATAATCCAAGTTCATCACAAGCCTTGATAGAATCTTCATCCCTTATAGATCCACCTGGCTGCACTATAGCCTTGATGCCGTATTCAGCAGCAAGTCTTACGCAGTCATCAAATGGGAAAAAGGCATCAGATGCAAGTACTGCACCTTCAAAGTTCTTATCTTTATTGTTTACTAGGGCATTAGATAGGGCCCATATTCTAGATGTCTGACCACAGCCAGAAGCCAAAGTCTGACCATCCTTTACTATCACTATTGCATTAGACTTTAGGTTCTTGACTACCTTCATTCCAAAGTCCATGTCTCTTAACTGGTCTTCAGATGGAGCAATCTTAGTCACTACATCTCTCTTTTCATTTCTTATTACATCCTTGTCCTGAACAAGCAATTTTCCGTCAAGATACTTCATATCAAGCACTTGCTTGCTTTCTTCAATCTTAGCCAACTTTAGGACTCTTAGGTTCTTCTTAGTCTTTAGTATTTCTAGGGCTTCATCTTCAAAATCATATGCTACAACTATTTCAAGGAATATCTCTTTTAACATCTTTGCTGTAGCTACGTCCACTGTAGATGTTATACCTACTATACCACCAAATATTGATATCTTGTCTGATTCAAAACACTTTGTGTATGCTTGCAGACTGTCCTTACCAAGACCAACACCACAAGCATTAGCGTGCTTGATGGCAACAGCAACTACCTGGTCATCATCCTTGAATTCCCTCATAAACTCTAGGCAACCATGTAGGTCATTTATATTGTTAAAAGACAATGCCTTGCCATTTAGCTGTTCATAATTAAGGATTGGGTTCTTGGCATTTGGCTGAGAATATAAGAATCCTCTCTGGTGGCCATTTTCGCCATATCTAAGTTCTGTATCCTTTTCAAATGTAAGCGTCATCATATCTGGATATGTATCTCCTACAACACCTGCAAAATATGAAGATATCAAGGCATCATATCTAGCTGTTGTTGCAAATGCCTTATAGGCTAGGTTTCTTCTATCTTCTTCTGTAAGCCCACCATTTTCTAACTTTTCTATTATCATATCATAGTCAGCTATATCTACAACAACTGCTACATCCTTGTAGTTCTTTGATGCAGACCTAATCATTGATGGTCCACCTATATCTATATTTTCAATTATGTCTTCATGTGACTTTTTGCTCTTTACAGCCCCCTCAAAATCATATAGGCTGACTACAACTATATCTATAGACCCTATATTGTGTTCCTTAACAGTTTCAACATGACTTTCAAGGTCTCTTCTATATAGTATACCACCATGGATGTATGGATTTAAAGTCTTAACTCTACCATCCAATATTTCTGGAAAGTTTGTTACTTCTTCTACCTGGATTACCTTTACACCATTTTCATCTAATTTCTTAAAAGTATTTCCTGTTGATATTACTTCATAACCAAGGTCGTTTAGCTTCTTTGCAAACCCTACAACACCTGTCTTATCTGTAACGCTAATTAAAGCTCTCTTCATTCTAAATGACCTCCTCTAGTCTTCTATATAAACCCTTCTACCTACTAACTTAATCTTATCCTCGCAGAACTTAGCAATCACTTGACTAAGTATCTCATGTTCTACACATAGAACCCTCTTCTGAAGGTCTTGAGCAGAATCATCAGGTAAGACATCTACAGTCTTTTGCATGATGATTGCACCAGTATCTGTATTTTCATCTACAAAATGTACTGTCGCTCCACTTACCTTAACACCATATTCTACAGCAGCCTCATGAACCTTTAAGCCATAGTAACCCTTGCCACAGAATGACGGTATTAAAGATGGATGAATATTTATTATCTTATTTTCAAATGCCCTTGTAAAATCGTGGCTAAGTATCTTCAAGAAACCTGCCAAAACTACTAGGTCTACATCATTATTTTTTAATTCTTCGATTATTTCTTTTTCACCATTTAAGTAAATAGCCTTTATCCCATGCTTTCTAGCTCTTTCAAGACCATAAGCTGATTCCTTATTTGATATTACTACCTTTATTTGACCATTTATTTTGCCAGACTCTATATTGTCTATCACTGACTGGAGGTTGGTACCACCACCTGAAACCAATACCCCTATATTCTTCATGTTAACTCCTCATATATTAATTGTTTTTATAAAAGTTCTACACCTTCGTGTGAATCTGTAACTGAACCAATTATATAGGCCTTATCTTCCATAAGGTCCTTGTATATTGGATCAACATACTGGGCATTGTCATTTGGTCTTTCATTTATAAACTTAACAAGGGCATCTGCGTCTTCCTTGTCTACAATAAACACTAGACCAACTCCCATGTTAAATGACTTGTGTAATTCTCTCTTTTCAATAGCATCAAAACCTTCAATCATCTTGAATATAGGAGCCTTGTCCCAAGACTTTGTATCTATATCTAATCCTAGTCCCTTAGGTATAACCCTTACTACATTTTCCACAAGTCCACCACCTGTAATGTGGGCAATTGCCTTTATATTGTGCTTTGCTAGTATATCAAGTGCTAGCTTAACATATATCTTTGTTGGAGTAAGAAGAGCCTGACCAAGTGTCATACCTAGCTCTTCTATTTGAGTGCTTAGGTCATACTTGTACTCTTCTAGGAATATCTTTCTTATAAATGAGAAACCATTTGAGTGGATACCACTTGATGATACACCTACAAGCACATCTGAAGATTTAACATCCTTACCGCTTACTATCTTCTTCTTATCAGCTATACCTATTGAAAAACCAGCTAAATCATAGTCATCATCAGCATACATACCTGGCATTTCAGCAGTTTCACCACCTATTAGTGCACATCCAGACATCTTACATCCGTCAGCTATACCACCAACTACCTTCTCTATGTGTTCAGCTACTAGTTTTCCAAGGGCTATATAATCTAGGAAGAACATAGGTCTAGCTCCCTGACATATCAAGTCATTTACACACATAGCGACTAAGTCTATACCTACTGTGTCATGCTTGTCCATAAGCTGGGCTATCTTTAACTTTGTTCCTACACCATCTGTCGAAGCAAGAAGAACTGGCTCCTCCATACCCATAAAGTCTTTTAATGAATATAGGCCTGAAAAGTTACCCAAGTCTCCTATTACATTTGAATCATAAGTTTCTTTTATCTTTCCTTTTATTAGATCAACCGCTCTATTACCTTCGTCAATATCAACACCTGAAGCCTTATAAGTTAACATATTTTTCTCCTTTTAAATTTATTTTATAATATATTTTTTATTCTATATTTCAAGCAAATGAGGGGATATATATCCCCTACATATGATAACTTTTGAAATCACTATATAAAATTATATTTCCAAAGATGCGTCGTCAGCTAGAACCTTGTCAGCCATCTTCTGTCTGTAGTCAACTAACTTTTCTGCTATCTTAGGGTACTTGATACCTATGATCTCAAGTGCCATAAGAGCAGCATTTAGTCCTGAATCTATAGTTACAGTTGCAACTGGTATTCCACCAGGCATCTGAACCATTGAAAGTAGGGAATCCAAACCGTCCATTGTAGATGACTTGATAGGTAGTCCTACCACTGGAGTTACTGTCTGAGCAGCTACAACACCTGGTAGGTGTGCTGCCTTTCCAGCAGCTGCAATGATTACATCTGTATCATCCTTTATATCTTCTAGGAACTTAGTTAGTTCAACCGGTGTTCTGTGGGCTGATAGAACTCTTACTGCAACCTCAACACCAAACTCCTTTATTAAAGCTATTCCAGACTCCAACTTTGGTAGATCTGACTTTGATCCCATTACTACTGCTATTTTCATTATAAATTCTCCTTCTTAAATTATTTACATTAACTAATATCATAAAGCTTTCTACATACTTAGATAGTAGCTATACACGAATATATATCTATTGATATACGAATAATATACGAACTTTATAATAAAATAATAACTCAATATACAGATTTTTTCAAGCATTTTTTCCGTAAAATCAAAAATTTAAGGCTTTTTTCCGAACTTTAAGTCTTTTTATCCATTTAAATGTTCAATTCATATTTTTCACCACAAAAAAATCACGTACTTTCACTAAAAAAAGGCCTATAATAGTCTAGGTAAATTAGAACTAAATTAAACTTTTCATATATCCTAAATTAAAGTCAAGTTTTACTTTCTATTATACAAGATATGGTATACTATATATCTAAGATCGTAATATAGATAATAAGTAACAAATAAAAATATAATATGGAGATGAAAATTTATGATAACATTTATATCACCGGCAAAGGGATTTAATGAAACAAGCCCTTCGCCCAAACAAATACCTAGTCAAATTGAAAAATCTAAAATAATTATTGATTCACTCAGAAATATGTGTCTTGAAGAATTATCAAAACTAATGAAAATAAAGGAAGATTTGGCAAGTCTTAATATAGAAAGGTTCAAAGACTTTAAATTTGATCAAAATGGCCTATCAGCTCTCTTTGCATATAGCGGAATCCAATATAAAAATATTGACCCAACTAGTCTTAGCAAGGATGACTTAGACTATATGGACAAGCACTTGCGTATAATAAGTGGATTGTACGGTTGTCTAAAACCAAGCGATTCAATATACCCATATAGGCTTGAGATGCTGACAAAGTTACCTCTGAAGTATGGAAATACCTTACATAAAAATTTATACGATTTCTGGTCTGACTCCATATATAAGGACCTGGAAGAAAACAGCGAGGGTGTAATTGTAAATTTGGCATCAAATGAATACTCTAAGGTCATAAAAAAATACGTCAAAAAAGATATTATATTTGTGACTTGTACATTCAAAGTTATTAAAAAAGACAAGTTAAAGATTGAATCTACCGCCTCAAAGTCAGCAAGAGGCAAGATGCTTAGATATATAGCAAAAAATAAAATAAATGACTATAGAGATCTGATGAACTTCACTGAAGATGGGTACGAGTTTAGAAAAGAACTGTCAAAAACAGAAGGAAATGAAATTGAATTAATATTTACTAAAAACGCCATATAAAAACAAAATAAAACTGTATAAATTCCTATGAATATATACAATAAAAAGTCTTCTAGAACACTCGCAAAATAGTATTCTAGAAGACTTTTATAGTTTTAAAATATCCTCTGTAATAAGTCTACTCACCAAACAAAACTTTATTTGTGATAAATCTACTTACCAAAATTTATAGTCTATTTAATTTTCCTTCCCAAAGTCTACCTTTTCTCCATTAAGATAAACATCTACTATTGAAAATTCATCATCTAATACAAGTATATCCGCTGCTCTTCCTTCCTCTATAACACCGCAGACATTATCTATGCCTACTGATTTTGCAGGTACTTGTGTTCCCATCTGTATAGCCTCAAAGGGACTTGTAATTCCCCACTTAACTAGATTCTTGACAGCATCTCTCATCTTTAAGACAGATCCAGCTAGGTTGCCTTCTTTTAATCTAACAGTCTCTCCATCTAGAACAACATTATAGTCTCCAAGCTTGTACTTACCCACTGGCATTCCACCTGCCATCATGCAGTCACTGATTAGGGCAACACTTTCGTAACCCCTAGACCTTATCAAGACATCAGCTGCTACTGGATGTAAGTGGTGCCCATCACATATAAGTTCAGCAAAAACATCCTCCAAGGTCATAGCAGCACCTACCATTCCAGGATTTCTGTGGTGAAGTCCACTCATGCCGTTATAAGTATGAACAAATATATTAGCTCCTGCATCTACTGCTGACTTGGCCTCGTCATAGCTAGCGTCACTGTGACCAAGGGCTACATATATACCCATCTCTCTTGCCTTTTGTACAAATTCTTCACTGCCTTCAAGTTCAGGTGCAAGTGCTACCTTCTTGATCATGCCACCAGCTATTTCCTGCCACTTTCTCAATTTTTCTATTTCAGGCTTTAGGAAATAACTTGGGTTTTGGGCCCCCTTGTGCTTTTCAGTAAAAAATGGTCCTTCAAGAAAGATTCCCTGGATTTTGGCACCATAGGCATCCTTGTTGTCCTTGACTATTCTTACAACCTCCATTATGTCGTCTTCTGATGCTGTAAGTGTCGTAGGTAGGATTGAAGTAACACCCGCCTTTAGTATATCCCTACATATAGACCTTAGCCCTTCATCAGACTTGTCCATAAAGTCATGCCCACAAAATCCGTGAACGTGTGTATCTACAAACCCAGGACAAATAATAGAGTCCTTATAGTCAATTACTTCCTTGCCTTCAAGTTTATCAGAACTTAGGATTTTTTTAATCTTCTTGTCTTCTATCAATATAGCTGAATCTTCCAGCATCCTATCTTTTAATACTATGTATTTTGCTTTTAATATCATATTAGCCTCCTTAAAGCTTAAATTTTAACTAACATCATAAATTAATATACTCTTATCCAGTCTAGTTAGTTATCATCTTCCCTTTTAAAACCGTCTCCCAAGGCCTTGATTGTATCTCCATGCATTCTAGCTCTCTTGTTCTTGTCATTTTGTACAAAGTGAGAATACATTATATCAACCATGATAGATATGGGGAACTGTGGTGATATGACATTACCGTGGTTTAAATGTCTAAGAGATGGTATTAGGACAACCTCTGAACAATATTCTTGGTAAGAATCCCTAATCTGTGAAGTAATCAATACAGTATTTGCATTTTTCTTGTGGGCTTCTTTTAAAAAGTATAAGACTTCTTGAGTCTCACCGCTTATACTCACTCCAAAAACAAGGTTGTTTTCATTCTGGAACACAGCCCTCATCTTCATCTGGTCTGAATCTATAATAGAGTCTATATTAACACCTATTCTCATAAACCTAAGCTCCATTTCATTTGCAGCTAGTCCTGATGATCCCTTGCCACATACAAATACTTTTTCAGATGTGTTTAGGTAGTCAACTACTCTTTTTAACTGGTTTTCATCTACAAGACTATAGGTCTTATTAAGCAATTCTTGATAAGTGCTCAGTACCTGACTGACATTGTCTGCCATATCCTCATGTTTCTCAACAAAATTCTCGCTATACTGGTAAATAAATTCCCTATAACCTCTAAAACCACACTTTTGAGCAAATCTTGAAAGTGATGCTTCAGATACAAATAATTTTTGTGCCAGCTTTTTGCCAGAAAAATCCTGTCTTTTGTCATTGTGAATGAAAAAGTCAGCTATGTTCTTCTCTACTGTAGTAAAGTTTTCATAGTTGGATTCTATTACAGCAACCACAGACTTAATATAATATCCCACTTTTTACCTCCTATCTAAGGCTCATTTTTTCTATATTCCTAAAATTGTAGTAGGCGCCTAACATACCAGCTGAATTTTTATGGCTTGCAAACTTCAAACTAGTATGTCTAGATATACCGTCCTCCAAATTTTTTCTTAAACTATTTTCTATCTTGTCTCTAAGATAGTCTCCCTGAGCCATGATGCCCCCACCTAATACAACTGTATCAGGATTTAGGATGTAGCATATATTTGCTATTCCCTGACCTAGAACATCACACATATTGTCTATTGCCCTCATACATATTTTATCATTTTTCTTAGCTTCTTCAAATACTCTTATTCCGTTCCATTCACCAACATCGTCCCCCTTCATATTGGCTACACTTTCAACAAGGGTCTTGGCTGAACCAAGTGTCTGAAAGTCGCTATCCCCCATCTTCATATAGCCAACTTCACAAGCTGAGCCAGACACTCCATGAAGAACCTGACCATTTAATATAGCACAACCACCTATACCTGTACCAATTGTGAGCATAAGGGCAAGTTTGCTATCCTTTGATGATCCTGACATATATTCGGCTATACCGGCACAATTGACATCATTTTCTACCTCACAATTTATTCCAAATCTTTCTTCCATAGTCTGCTTGAAATTAACACCTGTGTAGTTTGGTATAAGTGGAGCTGAGTGATATATCATACCCTTTTTAGTATCTACTACCCCTGCTGTAGATATACATATGCCGACTATATCGTCCTTATTTTCTTTTCCTTGTCCAAGATATGATTCCACAATTGATATGGCCTTAGTCAATATCTGTGGTCCCCCCTTGGATGCTTCTGTATACATCTGGTGGCTTTCTAATATTTGGTCATTTTCATCTATTAGACCATACTTAATTGCTGTACCACCTATATCTATACTGATATACTTTTTCATAATATTACTCCTTAGTAGTCCTCTTTATTGGTTAAATAATTTATTAGTTACATAATATGTACATGACAAAGAGGCATATGCTTATTTGCATCCTGCCTCTTTATTATAACTCAAGATTACATCTGAATCTTAAAAATAGCTTTTTTTATTTTTTGAGGCTCATCAACTGCTACTGCTGTCATATGACCATCTGCAGGATAACATATCAAGAAATCTCCATCTCTTAAGACTACAGAAGAGTTCTTAGGGCCTTCCATTGGTAGGAAATCATCCTTTTCAACAAATTCACCTAGCTTCATATTGTTTATAAAGTTTAGGTCTATCTGCTCACAACCATCCAACATCAAATGTAGGTCTAAATAGTTCTTATGTGCTTCCCAAAACCTATTTTCTGGCTTAGTAGTTGTATACTCAACTATATTAACAAATAACCTCTGACCATCTATTTCGTGTGACCCCTTTTCAAAAGATTTTAAATCATTGTTTTTATAGTAGTCAAAACACTCTTTTATTTGTTCTTCAAGATATGAGTATTCACTTAAATTTTTTACATTTCCAAATATCATTTTGTACCTCCTGCTAGTCTCCGTATATAGTTGTGTTTGCTGGTGGTTCTTCTTTTATGCCCTTGATTTTTGCCCAAGCTACTGAGGCTACAAGACCGACAACCAAAGAAACTGCTATTGATATAATTGAGTATGACCAGAAAGAAATCTTAGCTGGGTCAACAAAGTACTTAATATATACCATTACACATGATGCAGCTATAAAGGCAAGTGTAGCGCCAAACTTGTTGGCAACCTTAGTGAAGGCACCTAGTACAAATGTACCTACTAGTATACCTAGAACTAGTCCCATAAATCCATTGAACCATTCATATGCTGACTTTACTCCACCATGAGCAAGTACTATAGCTACTACTATTGCAAATATACCTACTATTAGAGATACATTCTGACCTATCTTAGTCTGCTTTTCAAAACTCAATTCTTTCTTGTTTATACGAGCCTGTATATCTAGAGTCCAACTTGATGCTACTGAGTTAAGTCCAGTAGAAAGTGTTGACTGGGCAGCTGCATATATAGCGGCAAGAAGTATACCTGTTACACCTACTGGTAGCTCAAATGCTATCCATGATGCAAATATCTGGTCCTGCTGGGCAGCTGGTGGTAACATATTACCCTGTACCTGATAGAATACATATAGTCCTGTACCTATTAGGTAGAATACTGTAGCTATGAATATTGATAGGCATCCATTTGCTACCATCATCTTGTTTAACTGCTTAGTATCAGTTGTAGTTGTAAATCTCTGAACTATATCCTGACTTGATACATATGATCCCATTGTATTTAGACCAGCACCTACTATTAATAGGAAGATACTATCCCTAAATATATTGGCATCGAATAATGGCTGATCAACAGCTAAGAACTTGTGGTTGTTGGCCAACTGTTCCATAACAGCTCCCATACCTCCATTTATGTGGACAAGAAGGTATATAAGACCAAAAGTAACACCTACAAGTAAGACAGCTCCCTGGATAAAGTCTGTCCATAGTACTGACTTTAAGCCACCTGTATATGAGTAAATAATTGCTATAACACCCATTATTATAATTAATATGTTTACATTTACACCCATTAACTTAGAAAGTACCATACATGGTAGATACATTATGATAGACATACGTCCAACCTGGTATATTATGAACATCACTGCTCCAAGTATTCTAAGTCCCTTACTCTTAAATCTTATTTCAAGGTAATGGTAGGCTGTATCTATACCTAACTTACTGTATATAGGTAAGAAAAATCTTATTGTAAAAGGTATCGCAACTAGCATACCCAACTGAGCAAACCACATGATCCATGTTCCCGCATATGAGTTACCTGCCAATGACAAGAATGAAATTGGACTAAGTAGTGTTGCGAATATTGATACTGATGTTACCCACCAAGGTACTGTTCCATCACCCTTAAAGTATTCTTTTCCCTTCATCTCCCTTTTTGAGAAGTGAAGACCAGCAAATAAAACTGCTGATAGGTAGGCAATTAATATTATTAAATCAATCTTAGTAAATCCCTGCATATAGTCCTCCCGATTATCCTATGTACTTAGCTCTTGCATCCCTAACCATCTTGGCAGCCTCTTCAACTATTGCCATATCTGATTCTATTAGAGCTGCTAGTGGCTTTCTTACGCTACCAGCTTCAAGACCTTCATTTATCTTAAGAATTGCCTTTATCACAGCATACATATTGCCATGAGCTGAACACATCTTGTATATTACTTCGTTTACATCATACTGGATTTCTCTTGCTATATCTAACTTACCAGCTCTTACATACTCATCCATCTTTAGGAATAAGTCAGGCATAACACCATATGTACCACCTATTCCACCTTCTGCACCGATTACTCTACCTGAGATAAACTGTTCATCTGGACCATTGAATATTATGTAGTCTTCTCCAGCAGCCTTCTTGAACATCTGTATATCCTGAACAGGCATTGATGAGTTCTTAACACCGATAACTCTTGGGTTCTTTCTCATCTCAGCAAATAGGCTATCTGTTAGGGCAACACCTGCTAACTGAGGTATGTTGTATATTACAAAATCAGTGTTTGGAGCTGCATCTGATATATCATTCCAGTACTGGGCTATTGCATATTCTGGTAGTCTAAAGTATATAGGTGGTATAGCTGCTATAGCATCTACTCCTAGGCTTTCTGCATGAGCTGCTAATTCCTGTGAGTCCTTAGTATTGTTGCAAGCAACATGGGCAATTATAGTTAATTTACCCTTTGCTTCTTTCATTACATTTTCAAGAATAACCTTTTTATCTTCCACGCTCTGGTAGATACACTCTCCAGAAGAACCATTTACATATAGACCCTTAACTCCCTTTCCTATAAAGTATTTTGTAAGTTCTCTTACTCTTTCAGGACTTACATTACCCTCTTCATCATAGCATGCATAAAATGCTGGTATTACTCCCTCGTACTTTTCAAGATTTTCCATAGTTACGTTTTCCTCCCTATCGCAAATAATTTAATATTATAATTTCATTTTTAAATTTATCAAATACTAGTTGTATATATCTTGTATTTACTTACTGTTTTTATATATTATTTTTCTTCCATCTTTTCTACAAAAGACTTTGTAATCAACTGTGGTCTTGTAATTATAGAGCCAACTACTACACTGTAGGCACCAAGTTCAATCACTCTCTTTGCCTTCTCAGGTGTGTTTATATTTCCTTCGGCGATTACCTTGTTACTCACCTTTTCTACAATTTTTCTAAGGATTTCAAAATCATTGGCTTCAATCTTGTCTCCTCTTGACTGGTCTGTATAACCAACCATTGTAGTGCCTATAAAATCAAAACCTAATTCATCTGCGTGTACTGCCTCTTCAACTGTAGAACAGTCTGCCATAAATAATTGATCTGGATACTTGGCCTTTACTTCTTTAAAGAAATCATCTAGGCTCTTATTGTTTGGTCTAAGGTCGCTAGTTGCATCCATGGCTATTATCTCTGGTCTAGCCTTCATCAAATCATCAACCTCATCCATAGTAGGTGTTATATATACCTTAGATCCTTCGTAATCCTTTTTTACTATACCAATAATTGGCAGGTCTACTTGTTTTTGAATCTCTTCTATATCTTCTCTTGTATTGGCTCTTATGCCGACAGCTCCACCTTCTTTAGCTGCCCTTGCCATCCTTCCCATAATAAAAGAAGAATGAAGCGGTTCATTTTCTAGAGCCTGACAAGATACTATTAATTTGCCTTCAATAGACTTTATCTTACTTTTATCAGTCATGATCAACCTCCTTATTTCCCTTTGTCTTCCTATGCCACTAAGTATATACTAGTGTGAATTATATTTCAATATATATTATTCATTCTGAAATATGTTTCATATTACCTTTAACAATGATACCATTTTCCCATTTTCCCAGTCCTAATTATATATATTCTTGAAAGTTCCTTCAAATATTCTACTTATCCTTGAAATAATTTTTTTCTCATTTATACTAGTATCTAAGAAGTGGATTTATGAAGTGGATTTATTAAAAAATCTATTTTTGACATTAAGTCAAGAAAATAATACATTTTGATATTAAATAAGGAAAATGACACAATTAAAAAATGCAAATAATATAATTCAGTACTATAAATAAAAAACAATCAATAGGAGGACATATTTATGATAATTTATAAGGCTCAAGACTATAAAGATATGAGTAGAAAGGCAGCAAACATACTTTCTGCCCAAGTAATAATGAAACCAAACTGTGTACTAGGACTTGCTACAGGCTCTTCACCACTTGGTACTTACAAGCAGCTTATAGAATGGTATGAAAAGGGAGACATAGATTTTTCTAATGTTACAAGTGTTAACTTAGATGAATACAAGGGACTAGATCCAAATAACAAACAGAGTTACCGTTACTTTATGAACACAAACTTCTTTGATCATATCAATATAGATAAGAAAAAAACTTTCGTACCAGACGGACTTGAAATGGATACTGAAAAAGCCACCTCAAAATACAACGAAATTATCAGAAACACAGGTGGAGTTGACCTACAGTTACTAGGACTTGGCCACAATGGTCATATAGGCTTTAACGAACCGGGCGAACAATTTGAAAAGGAAACTCACTGTGTTGATCTAGCACAGACTACAATAGAGGCCAACAGGAGATTTTTTGATTCTGAGGATGATGTTCCAAAGCAGGCCTATACAATGGGTATCAAGTCAATAATGCAGGCAAAAAAGATCGTACTTATAGTATCTGGTCAAGACAAGGCAGAAATACTAGACAAGGCCCTAAATGGACCAATCACTCCTGAACTTCCAGCCAGTATACTACAGTTACATAACGATGTAATTGTTGTAGCAGATAAGGCTGCACTTTCAAAGTGGTCAAAATAAGAATCCAATACTTTTCATATATATTACAAAATTTAGATTCAAAAACAAAAAAGTGGACACAAGTCCACTTTTTTGTTTTATATAGTCTTTAATAAAAATCTATTCTATTCAACTTTTTCAAACATCCACCTACTGGCAGCACACTTAGGACATACCCAGTCATCTGGAAGATCTTCAAACTTGATTCCTGGTTCAATCCCATATTCAGGCACACCCTTTTCTGGATCGTAAACGTAACCACATGGTCTACACCTGTATTTTGTTGACTCTACATTTGACATTTTATTACCTCCTAATTCTCGATTATTTGCCTAAATACTTCCTTCCCATATTATCAGCAGCGATAATTGCACTGTATACCTTCTTTTCGTTAACTTCGAATGGCATATTGTGTATAGTGTCATCAGGAGAACATGCAAGTCTAGCAACTTCCATCAACCTATCCTCAGATAAGTCTGTAACACCCAATTCTTCTAGAGTTACAGGTAGTCCCATCTCTATACAGAAATTATATATTTCTTCTATTTCTTCCAAAGGAGCATCTTCTAATATAAGCTGTACACAAGTTCCAAAGGCAACCTTCTCACCGTGATACATATTGTGGGCCTCTTCAAGAGCAGTAAGACCGTTATGGATAGCATGAGCTCCAGCAAGTCCACCTGACTCAAATCCTAGACCACTTAGTAATGTATTGGCCTCTATTAACTTTTCGACAGATTCAGTCACAACTCCTGCCTCAAGAGCGACTTTTGCCTTAAAACCTTCAGATAGTAGTGTATTTAGGCACAATTCAGCAAGAGCCATAGCAGCCTGTGTTATAGTACCACCTGCACATGATACAGCCCCACTAGCCTTACATGCTCTAGCTTCAAAGTATGTTGCAAGAGCGTCTCCAATACCAGAAACAGTAAGTCTTACAGGTGATTTTGATATTACATCTGTATCCATCATTACTATGTCTGGATTCTTAGGTAAAAATAGGTACTTATCAAATACTCCATCTTCAGTATATAAAACAGAAAGAGCACTACATGGAGCATCTGAAGATGCAACTGTTGGACATACACCAACTGGTTTTTTAGTATAGTAACCAACTGCCTTGGCTGTATCGGCTATCTTTCCACCACCTACACCAAATATCATGTCACACTCTCCATTATTGATATACTTTTCTATTATCCTATCAACTTCCTGAGATGAACATTCACCATTGAAGTAGCAAAACTCTACATCTGCAGACGATTTCTCAAAGCCTGACTCTATACCCTTTCCAACTCTTTTGTAGCCTGATTCACTGATTATAACCAAGGCTTTTTTACCTAGATTTTCAGCATAGGTACCTAGATTGCTTAATTCTCCAGGACCCTGTATATACTTGCTTGGACTTATCAATATTTTTGCCATTTACTTACACTCCTAAACACTTGTTTCTTTAATACTAAATTCTTTATTTGCTAGTACACATACTTAAGTGCACTCAACTTTTATTAGTTGTTTGTATAGTTGTCAAAATATCCCTGAACAAGAACTATTGGAGTACCCTTGTCTCCTGATCCACTTGTTAGGTCACAAAGTGATCCAATAAGGTCAGTTAGTCTTCTTGGTGTAGTACCCTCTGACTCCATCTTACCAACTAATGATTCATCCTTTGCCTTTATCCTATCAGATATAGCATCCTTTAAGGCCTGGCCTGACAAATCGTTGAAGTCATTGTCTGCTAGATACTTTAACTTCAATTCGTTTGGTGTGCCCTCAAGTCCATCTGTGTAGGCTGGTGATACAACTGGGTCAGCAAGCTCCCAAATCTGTCCAACTGGATCCTTGAAGGCTCCATCTCCGTATACCATGACTTCTATATGCTTGCCTGTCTTTTCTAATAGCTTCTTCTGTATATCGTATACTAGGTCCATACAGTCATTTGGGAACAACTTTACACTGTCCTCTGTAGACTTGTTTGATCCAAGTAGACCATACTTAGTGTTAAATCCACTTCCATCTACTGATTCATTTAAGATTTCATCCATTCCATATACCTTAGCACCCTTGTCCTTAAGGATTCTGCTTGTTCTTCTCCTAGTATGGATATCACAGTTTATTACATTAGTTGTGTAGTTCAATATTTCAACTGCATGGTTGGCAAATACTATCTCTACCTCAGCTCCAGCTGATCTTACAACTTCTGAGTAATAATCCACATAGTCTACACCAGTAAATGGGTGAATATTTTCTCCAAAAAGATTCCTATATTCTTCAAGTGAAAGAACTGTTGAATATGGATCTACTCCCTTTTCTTCCAGCTGATCTTCAGTCAATAACTGGTTACCAACCTCGTCTCTAGGATATGAAAGCATCAATACTACCTTCTTTGCACCAAGAGCTATACCCTTTAGGCATATTGCAAATCTATTACGAGATAAAATTGGGAATATTACTCCAACTGTTTCTCCACCTAATTTGTTTTTAACATCCTGACCAATAGCTGATATAGAAGCATAGTTTCCCTGGCTTCTTGCAACTATTGATTCTGTTATACCTATTACATCCCTATCACCTAGTTCAAATCCATCAGTTTTTGCTGCCTCTATAACTGAATTTACTACCATTTCAGATAAGTCATCTCCCTGACGAATAATCGGGCAACGAACACCACGAGCTACTGTACCAATATTTCTTGTCATATTATTCTCTCTTTCAATATATTTAAAATTTAAATTAATGTCTAACCTCTAATATAATGATACTATATTTTCGCTAATTTAAAAAGTACTATTAGGATATTTCTAGCCATGAGTATCTACTTAGAATACCTGTCAGCCAATATCCTAGCTACATATACACCAGATGCGGATGCCTGAGATAGGGAATGAGTCACTCCTGAACCATCACCTATAGCATATAGGCCTGGAACTGATGTCTCTAGGTTTTTGTCTACCTCAACCTTTGAATTGTAGAACTTGACCTCTACACCATATAGTAATGTATCTTCATTAGCTGTACCTGGAGCTATCTTGTCCAAGGCGTATATCATTTCTATTATTGAGTCCAACTGTCTCTTTGGTATTACAAGACTTAAATCACCAGCAGTTGCATTTAATGTCTGCCTTGTAAAACATTTCTCCATCCTTCTCTCACTAGACCTTCTACCTTTTACAAGGTCTCCAAATCTCTGAAGAAGAACTCCACCGCCTAGCATATTAGACAACCTTGCTATAGACTCACCATATTCGTTTGAATCTCTAAATGGCTCCGTAAACTGGTTTGAAACCAATAGGGCAAAGTTTGTATTTTCTGTGTGAAGTGCTGGGTCTGAATATGAATGACCATTTACAGTTACTATTCCATTTGTGTTTTCAGATACGACTTCTCCGTATGGGTTCATACAGAATGTTCTAACAAGGTCATTGTACTGTTTTGTCTTGTATACTATCTTACCCTCATATACATCATCTGTTATATGCTTGAACACCTCTGCAGGCAACTCAACTCTTACACCTATATCCACCCTGTTTTTTGTTTGGTTGATATGGAATTTATCACATATAGTAGACATCCACTTAGATCCAGAACGTCCAGTTGCCAACACTAGGTCCTTACACTCGTACTCACCCTTGTTTGTTATAACTTTGAATCTACCATCTTCTAACCTGTCTACTTCCTCAATTGTAGTCAGGTAATCCATATCTATTTTTTCTTCTATATAATCAAATATCTTTCCTAGTATCCTTACATTCCTGTCTGTTCCAAGATGTCTTACCTTGGCTTCCAGTAAGTGAAGATCATTCTGTAGACACTTCGTCTTTAAATCTGAGCTTGCAGTTGAGTATAGCTTTGCATCAGCTCCACCCATTGAGCAAAGAACTTCATCAACATACTCCATAAGGTCCATGGCCTCTTTTTCACCAACATACTTGTGTAAATCTCCACCAAATTGAGTAGTTATATTATATTTACCGTCAGAAAGTGTTCCTGCACCACCGTAACCGTTCATGATATGACATGGTGAACATTTCACACACGTTTGAGTCTTGCCAGCCTTAATAGGACAGACTCTTCTTTCAAGCTTGGCCCCCTTATCGATCATCAAAATCTTGGCGTCAACATTAGCCTTTGATAGTTCATAGGCCATAAAGACTCCACCAGCACCAGCTCCTGCAATAATAATATCGTACTTTTTCATAAATACCCCTTTTCCCCATCAGTTTGATGGATAGAACTCACTATATTTTTGTTCGTGTTTTCAGCCAATCATTAGCAATTAATCATGACCAAATAACATTATATCACTTTTTTTGTAAGTTACAAGGGTGTTTTTTTATTATTTTAAAATATAAGGAGGAAAATACAATATATTTTCCTCCAAGTATAAAATATTATTCGTGTATATCCATGGCTTTTTTGTACTCATTTTCCAAGTAGCCTAAATATCAATTCGAACGCCTCTATATATTTTATTTAACTAGAAATTCTTAATAGAATCCACTTCCCTTACCTGTAAGATCTATCATTATATTTTTTGCCTGAGTGTAACTGTCTAGTATCATCTTGTGAGTCTCTCTGCCTATACCAGACTGCTTGATTCCACCAAATGGAGCTCCTGCTGGTATCTGGTTGTATGTATTGACCCAAATTCTACCAGTCTTGACCCTTCTAGCAACATCAAGGGCTGTATCTATATTCTTAGTGTAGACACCACCGCCTAGACCATATACTGACTGGTTTGCCATCCTAACAACATCATCAGCATCCTTAAACTTTATAACTACGCCAACTGGTCCAAATATTTCCTCCTGGGCTATAGCCATATCGTTTGTAACATCTACAAGCAATGTCGGTTCAACAAAGGCTCCTCCTGAATACTGGATCTTGCAAGCTCTCTGTCCACCAACTGCAACCCTAGCTCCTTCTTTCTTACCATTTTCTACGTAGCCAAGGATTTTTTCTGCCTGTCTAACATTGACCTGGGCTCCCATCTGAGTTGATTCGTCAAGTGGGTCTCCAACCTTGACATTTTTAAATCTCTCTATAGCCTTCTCAACGAATTCGTCATATATTCCTTCTTGAACAAATATTCTAGATCCAGCACAGCAAACCTGTCCCTGATTGAATAGGATACCTAACTGCACACCATCAAGGGCCTGCTCTATATCACAATCGTCGAAGAATATGTTGGCAGACTTTCCACCAAGCTCTAATGTAGCAGGTATTATTCTCTTGGCTGCCTCTATACCTATATTTCTACCTACTTCTGTAGAGCCTGTAAATGCAAGCTTGTCTATTCCCTCATGCTGGACCAGGTAGTCACCTGACCTAGATCCCTTACCTGTGACTATATTTATTACACCAGCTGGTATCAAATCTTCTATTATCTTCATAAGCTCAAGTATTGAAAGAGATGTAGAACTAGACGGCTTAAGTATTGTTGTATCTCCTGCTGCTATTACTGGAGCTAGTTTCCAAGCCGCCATCAAGAATGGGAAATTCCATGGTACTATCTGACCAACAACCCCTATAGGCTCTCTAAGTACTATACTCAACTTATTGCCATCAAGCACGTTGGCTGAACCCTCTTCTGACCTGATTACGCCAGCAAAATACTTGAAGTGATCTGCTGCAAGTGGTATATCAACATTCTTTGTTTCACGAATAGGTTTTCCGTTATCCATCGTTTCAACTGTAGCCAAAAATTCTGCATTCTCTTCTATCCTAGCTGCTATCCTGTCCAATATGTCAGCCCTTTGAGCTGTAGTAGTCTGTGACCATGTCTCAAACGCTTTCCTAGCTGCCTTAACAGCCCTATCTACATCTTCATTTGTTGCATCCGCTATCTCTGCCAAAAATTCTCCATTTGCAGGATTTGTTGTCCTAAGTGTAGTATTGTCTGATGAATCAAGCCACTGACCATCTATAAATAATTTATATCTCTTTTCTGTTAATATTGACATATCTCTTGTCCTCCTAAAATAATAATTTTTCGTCCACCTGTATTCGAAAATGTATTTGATAACAATTGCCATTTTGTAATCGTTATCCTTAACTTACTAGTATTTTACCCATGACTTAATATCTTATTCAATTTTTCTTTATTTTCCAAATATGATATATTATTATTGATCTTATCCATGATTTATGATTATAGAAATAAACACAAAAAACAACCTCCCTTTCATTAGATTCATGATCTAACTTGGGAGGTCGATTTAATATATCACCTAAGTTTGGTGGTCGATACTAGTATATTATTAAATTAAGAAGAATAATTTGTAAACTTCTTTTCCAGTCCTGCAAGAGCTATATCAAATATAACTGCCATAAGAGCTGTAGGTATTGTACCTGCCCATATAATAGCACTACCATCGCTGACTGATATACCTCTCGATATTATATCTCCAAGCCCACCAGCACCTATAAAGGTACCTATAGTCGCTATACCAACTGCTAGGACTAGGGCATTTCTAATGCCACCCATTATAACTGACAAGGCCAGTGGCATCTTGACCTTCATCATTACCTGAAAGTTAGTCATACCCATTCCCTTAGCAACATCGAGTAGATTTTCGTTTATATTGCTAAGTCCTGTACAAGTATTCTTTAATATCGGTAGCAAGGAATAAAGAAATACCGTTGCTACAACTGTGTTAGTACCAAGTCCCATGGCTACCATCAATATAGACAGTAGGGCAAGAGATGGTATCGTTTGTATCACATTGGCTATACCTATAGTCAAGGCAGATAACCTCCTACTCCTTGTTATATACATGCCCAGAGGTATTGCAACCAAGCAGGCAAATAATACTCCATATATAGATATCAAAAAGTGCCTGATAAACTGTTCAAACACTATTGATCCATTGACCTGGTAATACTGTATTAGTTCTTTCATAAAATCACATCCTATTCGTTTTCAACTTACTTTTTAGAACTATCTTCAAACATATCCTTGTAAATTGGTCTCTTCTTTAGTGGATTCACCTTTTTGTACTCAAAGTAATTATTGTCCTGCAAGAATTTCTTGGCTACTAATTTAGCCTCAATCTTTTCTCCATCACATTGAGCATTTAGTTTCTGCATAGTTTCACTAGTGATACTGCCCTCTAACTTTAAGAGAACGTCTACTACTTCAGGATGCTCATCTACTGTCTTTTTGCTGATTATTGGACTGGCATCATATGGTGGGAATATCCTCATATCATCTTCTAGTACTTTTAGACCGTATGAATTTATCCTACCATCTGTAGAGTAACCAAGTACCACATCCATCTTCCCGCTATTTACAGCACTGTATACCAAGCCTACATCCATTGGTAATACTGAATCAAAATCAAACTTATACTTGTCCTTAAATGCCTGATAGCCGTCTCCCTTTCTCTGGATCCAACTCGTATCTACACCTGCCTTTAAATCTTTGGCAATTGGTTTTAGATCACTGACCTTATTTAGATTATGCTTTTCAGCAAATTCTTTTTTAACCATAAAGGCATATGTATTTTCAAACCCATATGTAGGCATCCAGATAAGATTGAACTTGTCATTATACCCCTTTATTACCTTCTCTAGTGCCTCTTCGGGATCTGTTGTAGGTTTCATACCAAGCTCACCAGTAAGAGTTGTTCCTGTATACATGGCTGATCCTATATTAGCATATCCACCGTTTAAAGTCTGGAATACCAACATAGCTGATGAAAGATTGTTTATTACACTTACCTTCTGTTTTGGATTGTAATGCTCAATCATCTGCTTTTGAATTTCTGTAATAATCTGTCTTTCGGCTGTACTTCCACCAGCAATCACTATATCACCCTTACTCGCCTCTCCACCAAGACCTGGCAATGAGCAAGCTGTAAGAGTAAGTGATGAAAATATTGCCAAGAATGCTATAATAGCCTTTTTTGTATTAGACCTACTTACAATTTTATTTTCACTCTTATTTTTTTGTCCATTTTTATTTTTAATACCATTTCCATTTTCTATTTTATCTTTATCGTCGCTATCATTATCTTTTTTGCTCTTTGACTCAGTCCTAGGCTTCACTGCCTTTTCAAGTCTACTAAGGACAAGGTCCATGATAAGTGCCATAATAGTAACAGGCACTGCCCCCAATATTATCATAGGAACATTAAATAGGGTAAGACCTGTAAATATAAAGTCTCCTAGTCCACCTGCTCCTACATATGAGGCTAGAGTCGTCCATGCTATTACATATACAGCCGATAACCTAACACCAGACATTATCACTGGGGCTGCAAGCTTAATCTGTATGTCTTTAATAATCTGGAAGAAAGTCATACCCATTCCCTTAGCTGCATCTAGGACATTATCATCTACACTCATCATACCTAAAACTGTATTCCTAAGTATAGGTAGTAATGAATAGATAAAAATAGCTATTATAGCTGGTACCTTTCCTACACCAAATAGGGGCACCATTATAGCTAGTAGTGCAAGTGATGGTATTGTCTGTAGAACTGAAGCTATTGACATTACAATCTTTGCAACCATCTTATTCTTAGTTATAACTACACCTAGGGGAACTGCAACCAATACTCCAAGCACTAGGGCTACCATAGATATAGTAAGATGTTCACCTATTTTTATAAGCAGGTTAGTTCCATTTTCGCTTAAAAACTGTAACATACTACCACCTACCTAACTTCATCATTATCTTCTGCTACATACCCATCTGTAACAACAACACCTGAATCCTCCGGCTCATAGTCGCTCCAGAAGTTGTGGTATAAACAATCCACCATAGCAGCTCTTGTTATCAGACCAACTAGTCTTCCCTCATCATCTATTACAGGAAGGTTCCTATGCTGTAGGTCATTTATATAGTAAAGGGCTGCCTTGATCTTTGTATCTACCGGTATGGCATCTGCTCTTTTAATCCTGTCACTTATAGATACACCCAACTTGTAATCCACATTTCTTAGGGCAAAGGCATCTAGGGCTCCTAGTAAAACCTCATTATCATCAACAACGAATAGGGTATCTACCCTGTTGTTGTGCATCATATTTATAGCTGTTCTAAGATTTGAATTAATATTAATCTTTATTGGATTCTTCAGCATTATACTTTCAACAGTATTCATATCAAACTGCGCTTCAGACAATCTCTCTTCACCGATCATATTCTTTACGAAATCATTAGCAGGATTAAGAAGTATATTTTCAACAGTGTCAAACTGAACTAACTCTCCTTTATCCATTATGGCTATCTTGTCTGCTAGCTTTATAGCCTCATCCATGTCATGTGTTACAAATACAAATGTCTTACCCATCTTCTTCTGTAGATTTTTTACTACGGACTGAAGTGACTCCCTAGTCAATGGGTCCAAGGCACCAAAAGGCTCATCCATTAGTACTATATCCTGATCTGCTGCAAGAGCCCTAATTACACCTATTCTCTGCTGCTGACCACCAGACAGTTCTGAAGGGTACCTATCTAAGAAACTCTCTGGTAATTCAACCATCTTAATCAGTTTCTCTGCTACCTCTCTTCTCTTTTCATTTGACCATTTCAAAAGCTTTGGAACCATAGTTATATTTTCATAGATTGTCATATGCGGCATCAGACCTATCTGCTGAATTACATATCCAATCTTTCTCCTAAGTTCTACCTCATTGAAATCTTTTACATTCTTACCATCTATAGTCAGTTCGCCACTCGTTGGATCTAACATACGATTTATCATTCTCATAAGCGTAGTCTTACCACTACCTGATGTACCTATAAAACAAACAAATTCTCCCTTGTCAAATTTTATATTAACATCTCTAACTGCCATCTTCCCGTTTGGATACTTTTTTGAAATATTCTTATATTCTATCATCTTTGGCCTCCTAAAAAATTATTTTATATTCCACAATGATATTTAAATCTTGATTTAAAATTCTTAAACTAAAAACTACATTGGTAAATCTCACTTTAAACGCTATGTTGGTAAACACCACTAAAACAAATTAAAACTTTTAAATTGAAATAAATTATATTAATATAATACCCATATATAGTTGATTTTAAACTGTAAAATTATAAAATAAGGTTTTTTCTTACATTTTCAGTGTTTTTATAAGCATATCAATATAAAAGGTACAATGTTTGAATATACTTCATCACTTTACCTTATAATACAAATATAGTATTATCATGATAATTCTATCTGTCTAAAATACTTGTTAAAAACGTATTCATAGGGTATAAGACTAATATAGTAATAATTTATATATAGGAGGTAATTAACTATGCAGGCTACAAAATACGAAGAAATACTAAAGTACGCAATGAACATGGAAAAAACTGCTGAAGAATTTTATAAGACATATATGTCTAAGGTGAAGGCAGAATCAAACAAGGAAATATTTACTCAATTAGCAGAGATGGAAGATGATCACTATGAAATCCTAGAAAAAGAACTAAAGAAAATACAGGATGGCAAAGAATTTGACGACTTTGAAAGTTTAGACCTTAAGGGTGGAGAAGACATATTTAAGATCAACGAAAGAGATATCAAGGACATGAACTTTGATTCTACAGTTGAAGACTTGCCTATCCTAAGAATGGCATATGCTATGGAGAATGATTTTGCTACATTTTATGAAAAGGCAGCGGAAAACGTTGAAGACCCAAATGCAAAAAAATTATTGGAAGTATTGGCTAAATGGGAAATCCAGCATAGAGATTCTTTTGATCAGGAAATCAAGCTAGCTACAGAAAACTCATGGTTTACTAACAGCTTTGCCCCATTCTAAAAATATCAAATAAATATTTTGTGTGAGTCTATGTAAAAAATTAAGTAATATTATAAATTAAAGGGAGGTTGGATTTTCACCAGCCTTCCCAATAATCAAATATTTATTTTTTAACTGCCTAATCGGCAGATTAGCCATAGAAGGCTAATTTACAGAAAAAATTACATACACTCTTCTATTCATAGCTATTTTATTCCTAAGTATAAAAAGTCAATGAAAATCTTTTTTAATTAGTTTTTACTTTTTCTATACCCATTACACTATTTAAAGTTGACATGATATTTTCATGTATAGCCTTGGTTGTAGAAGGTATACTAGAAGTCATCTCCTTTATCTTCTTCTGTAACTCTTCAACTTTAGACATTAGAGAGGTATTTTGTTCTTTCAAACTTGTATTTTCAGTCTCAAGTGTTTTCTTTTCTTTTTCTACTTTTTCTTTATCTTCTATGGATTGCTTTAATTTGTTTATTAAATCCTTACTATCAGTATTATCAGATGGATTCACTGCTTTCTTCAAGGCATCATTAACTGCCTCCTTGATTCCATTAGATGTGTATGTAGCTCCAGATACAGCATCAACGCTTGTAGTATTCTTTTCTATTATATTGGGGATTGTTCCCTCTTTAGCTTTGTCTATAAAACTAGCATCACCATTTTTAATAGGTTCTATAGAAATTACACTTATCTTTTTAATTTTCCCATCAGATATTTGAACATCCACACTTAAACTTCTTTCTGTACTATCTACATCCAATACATAAGTATTTACACCTGTGTAGTTGCCATCCTTGTAAGCCTTCGGACTTGTATTTTGAGATTCCCTTTCTATTTTCTCTATCTTGTTATTCAAAGTCCTTATTAATTCATTTAGTTTTTTATTTTCTTCTCGCATCTTAGAAAGTTCTTGATTCAGCTCTTCACTATTATCACCTTCAGAGGTCGAGCTCGCCTTTTTAAGGGCTGACCTAACTGCCGATTTTATACCATTAGAAGAGAAAGTTGCTCCAGAAACGGAGTCTACCTTAGTAGTTTGTTTAGAAATTATTGATTGCATCAAGGTCTTAGCTTTTTCAAAATAATCATGGTCATCTCCATTTTCGATTACCTTAATTGATTTGATTTTGCCACCCTTTACTTCTACCTCTACCTTTATAGTACTCTTAAATCCAACTCCAGAACCTTCATATTTTCCATCTTTGAGTTTTCCAGTTGTATCATTAGAATTCTGTAATTCTTCTATCTTGTTATTCAAAGTCTTTACTAATTCATTTAGTTTTTTATTTTCGTCTCGTGTCTTAGAAAGTTGCTTATTAAGTTCTTCACTATTATCACCTTCAGAAGCTGAACCCGCCTTTTTAAGGGCTGACCTAACTGCCGATTTTATACCATTAGAAGAGAAGGTTGCTCCAGAAACGGAGTCTACCTTAGTAGTTTGTTTAGAAATTATTGATTGCATCAAGGTCTTAGCTTTTTCAAAATAATCATGGTCATCTCCATTTTCGATTACCTTAATTGATTTGATTTTGCCACCCTTTACTTCTACCTCTACTTTTATAGTGCTTTTAAATCCAGTACCTGTACCTTCATATTTTCCATCTTTTAACTTTCCACTTACATCATTAGAATTTTGTAATTCTTCGATTTGCTTCTTTAATTTCTTTATTTCTTCCTTATCAGCTGACTTGTTAGGTTTCTCTGCAGATTGTTCATTACCTGCACCACTTCCTCCACCAGAAGCTGAACCTGTACTTGCCCCAGCATTTTTTAGTGCATTTGCAACAGCTGATTTTATACCATTACTCGTAAATGTAGCACCACTTACCCCATCTACATTGGTTGATTGTGAAGAAATAATATTAGGTATAATTCCTGAACACCTATCATAGTATTCAGGTGTTTCTGAATGGTTTTCAATCTTTATATCGGATATCTTGCCATTAGAAACTGTAACCTTCGCTTTGATTTCACCGCCATAGCCCTTTGCCGAACCATAGTATACACCATCTTTTAACTTACTAGGTATGCTTGTGTTGGCAGAACTGGCAGAACTACTACTTCCACCCCTTGAACTCCTACCACTGCTCGAGCCACTACTTGAATTTTTGTTTTTACTGTTTTTATTATCACTTTTTGAAGTTCTACCAGTATCTGAACTAGAACTTTTACCACTGGTATTTTTATCTTCAACTTTATCTGTATCCTCTTTTTCGTCATTTTCTGCCATATTATTATCAATTGGCAAAGGCTGTTTTACTATGGAATTTTTGCCTAAACTCATCCCTAGGCTATAGCCGGTAACACCAATAAATACTGACATTATTATACTTATAAGTATAAACTTATTGATATTTTTACTCATTAATTTCCTCCACTAGCCAATGCGTTATTAACTGCACCTATAATCCCATTGGAACTATAAGTCGCACCACTAACAACTGATACATCTGTACTTTGCTTACTTACTATGTCGGATATCAACGATCTAGCCTTTTCAAAGTATTCTGCATCATCGGAATTTTCCACAATAAGAATATCTTTAATTTGTCCTCCCTCTACCCTGACACTTACCTTAACATCCCCATGATAGCCAGGAGCACTTCCTGTATATTCTCCATCCTTATATTTTGAACTAGATGAATTAGAATTAGAACTTGAATCATTATTTGAACTAGGTTTCTTTCCCGGTTCTACATCGCTTCCACTGCTATCGTCATTTGCAGGTGAATTAGATGTATCACCTTTATTATCCTCACTTTGCACTCTATTTGATGGTGAACTATCGTTTCTTGCCACCTTATTTTTACTTATACTTGTCCCCATTACTATTGCAACGACTAACAAGAAAGATATTGCAGCAGTTATTATCATATTTTTCTTTTCCATTACACACCTCCAAGTATAATTTAATTTCACTCCATCTTTATAACAGTTATATTAAACACATAATCTGCTAATATATCCTACTTTACAGCTAAACTGGCTTTTTTAGCTGTATATTTTTTGTCTATAATTATCTTAAGCTTGAAGATAGTATATGACATGAAAACAAGACAATAGAAAATTAAATTCACATTTCTAACAAGTGATGATGGCTTTGCTATATAAACCATTAAAACCTGTACAAAAACCATGGCACAAAAAATATATGCAAATTCTTGCAAGCTTTTCCATTTCTTGCCTGTCATTTTTTTTCTTATTAATCTAAATGATGTCACAAATAGTGGCAACATTATTCCTATTGCAAATACACCGGCACTAAACATCATTAAGTTTGTCCATAGTGGAATTCCAGTCATTTTGACAATATTTTTGCTATTTAATAAAAATGCAAAAAAGTAATGTATATTATGAGGTAGAGTAAAGATGCATGCAATAATAGACAATTCTCCCCTATTCATCCTCAATCTTTTTGATATTTTATACTTCATATCAAAAACACCCATATACATGACCAAGATGAAGAACGCTCCTCCCATTGCACCAGAATCTATAGCTCTCATAAATTGTTTTAGTCCTACCACATAGTTAATACTATATCCATTCAAGAGATAGATTGTATGAATAATAGACATCAAAGAAATTACTGAAGTTACAATGTATATTTCTTTGCAATACTTTTTAATATAGTCAGCGAAATAATAGGCTAAAACTACTATAATAAAGATGCTTATTTCTATAACCAACCTTATCACTTCCTTCCCCAAATTTTAAGTTGTTTAAAACTTTATATCCCCAAGTTAACATCGGTCAACTCTAGTGTTAACAATGTTCCGATAGTTTCCATAATTAAAACACAGTCCAGTATTATAATTATTATATAAATCATAAATCATTAACTAAGTGCATTACTAAAAACAGCAACATCATAAGATAATTTTTATGATGTTGCTGAATATGTATTGATTTGCTTTAGTGTTTCAACAAATATTTATTGTTGCTTTATTGCTTCTTTAAAGTAAATTCTCCTATAAGTATCTTTTGTGGATAATCACTATTCTTAGCCTCACCAAAGTTATATAGGTATAATTCAGTTGGCTTATCAGCATCTAAAATATCCTTAGCTGGTTTTGTTAAGTCTACTGTATCGCTCGGTGTATAAGTCTCTTTATCACCCTTTACAACAGCAACAGAGAATAACTTTAAGTCGTCAAGATTGTTAACAGATATATTATCTTTCTCTTCTATATTCCACATACCTTTAGGACCTAATACCTTCGAATACGTCATCCAATATCCTAAATATTTAGGTACACGACCATTATCACGTGCTATATTTATGATTTCATCAGGTCCATAAGACAACTTTGTAGTCTTGTTGTACATTGGCTTATTAAATGTTGGATGGAAACCTACTACTTGATATTTAACTACTTCAAAAGTAATATTGAAATCCTCTTTTAAGTCTGGCTGGCCCTCTAACATAACATTGACTTTTACCACATATGTACCAACTGAATTAGTATTTATCTTAGCTATCTCACTATCATCTATTTCGACTTTCTTAATATGTATGCCACTACTACTGTCTTCATAAGTATTCCTTATTAAGTTAGTAAGTGTTTCAAGGCTTGTATTGCTATTTGTTTTTACAAAATTAACTAGCCTTTCTTTTTCACCATCACCTTTTCCATTAAAGCTATCTGGTAACTTTTGAACTAATTGAACATATTTGGTATTTATAGCTTCTTCAAACTTAACTTTTAGAGGGCTTTCAGCCTTCTTAATATCAAAGTATACAGGAAGTCTGAACATATATGATGAACCATCGGTAAATTCAAACTTAACATCGAACTTTGCTTCTGATTTAGTTTCTGCTTCCTTCATTGCACTAGCTATCTGTTTATAATCAACAATAGGATTTGCCTCATTTAATAGAGCCTTTTCTTTTTCATTCATTAGCCCCTTTTGGAATGCATCCTTTATAGCATTTGCATCAAGTTTTGTCCTAGCTAAAGTTGCCAATTCTTCTACAGTTTTTCCTATATCTTCCTTATTTATACTAATAGTCTTTGTTCTAATATCATAATTCTGGCGTGCAAGTTTATCAACCGCTTCTTTAAAATCACCAGACTTTATTCCAGTAAAGGCAAACCTGAAATTATCAATACCTGCCTGGTCTAGCCTATACTGTTTATTATCTGATGTAAAATCTTCCTTATTGACATCTAGTGAATAATAACCACTAGCATCAAATACTGGCCATACCATCTCACCGCTACTCTTTAAGTTAAATATTTTTTCTTGATGATTATCATCTCTTCTTGTTAATAGCCTAAACTTAACCTTTTTACCCTTTAGTTTGCTTGATAGATCTTCAGGCATTGTTAGTTTTTGGCTGAAGTTTAATGTTTTAGATGTCGGATCAAGTGTTGCATCAAAGCCATTCACATCTTTCCAATCATCCTTATCAGCTTCACTTACTTGAACCTTTTCAACAGTACAAATCACCTTTGTATTATCGAATATCTGTATTGGTTTAACAAGTTTAACAGTATTTGTAGCTTCATGAATTAGTCTTAATGATAGTCCTTTCTTAATGTCGTAACCTAAACTTTCTTTAGTTAGACTTAGCTTACCTTTAATTTCCTTAAGCTCACCATTTGCATGATTAACATAATATAACTTTATGCCGTGCTTATCAAATTCTCTAAATGGTATCTTTACAGGACTAGTCTCACCCTTATTTAACATTTCTGCCTTAAAGCCTATCTGGTTAAAGTCTATTTCACTTCCACCAGTGTAACTAGCCTTCAAGCCATTATCTTCAGCTATAGTTAAGTTAGTGAAATTAACATTAGGATCTGCCTTCTTAAGAGCGTTTGATATAGCTTCTGCTGTTCCTGTAGCAGTATAAGTTGCACCACTTATACTATCTACATTATACTTATAACCCAGCTCTTCATTCATATAAATCTTTACTAGATAATTTATCCTTCTTCCAAGTACATGAGGTAGAGTTGTATCAAAATGTTTATCACTTACAGCCTGCTTTGATGAACCAAATTCATGCTTAGAGAATATACTATCTAATATCCCATTAACCATATCTAGTGTAGGTGACTGACCAGTTTTTTTTACTTCACTTTCTACTTTTCTTTCAGGATCTCTTGCTGACTTTAAGAAGTAATTTAGTCTATTAATCTGACCATCCTTAGCTAAAGTTATAACGCCATTATAACCCTTAATAAATTCTTTACCATCGTCAGGAGCATCAGGATACTTATCCTCTGGAACGACCTTTGTAACTTCCTTGCTCACAAACTCAACATTTTTTATTTTACCGTTATTAACAGTAACCTTTAGTGGTATTGGCTTACTATCGATATAACCAAAACCGTCACCATAGTAAACTCCATCTGGGTAGTTTACATTCTCATCTAGTTTGGCGAACTCTTCCTTTGATAAAAGGGCGTGCTTTTTTTCTTTATTTGGTTCTTCCTGCTTAGATGGTTTTTCTACCCTCTTGATTTCTGCCTCATTATTTATTTTCTTAAGAAGTTCATAGCTTCCCTTGTACAAGCTCGCAGTTGTATATGTAGCAGATGTTACTATGTCAACATCATGGTCTTTATTTATTTTATCAATACTTGATTTGTCAGGGCTATTATTTATTTTTTTGTACAGTTTGTCTGCAATTGTATTTAGCTCACTTAACTTATCAGTCTTATCGGCAGACAAGAAGTAACCATTATTTTTTAGTTTATCAAACAACTTATCCTTATTCTTATTGAAAGGATTTTTAAACATATCCATATCCGTATCATGGTATTCAAATTCTATGCTCTTTATCTTGCCCCCTTCAACTATTGCAATCAACTTATTATTTTTACCTGCATCTTCTATTTTCGAATAACCAGGTGCTTCTACTTCATACTTACCGTCTTTCAAAACCTTAACCTCATCGTATTCTACAGGATTGTCAGGTTTTTTATTGCCAGGTTTATTGTTGTCCGGCTTATTATTGCCAGGTTTATTATTGTCTGGCTTATTATTGTCCGGTTTTTTATTGCCAGGTTTATTGTTGTCCGGTTTTTTATTGCCAGGTTTATTGTTGTCCGGTTTTTTATTGCCAGGTTTATTGTTGTCCGGCTTATTATTGTCCGGCTTATTATTGCCAGGTTTATTGTTGTCCGGCTTATTATTGTCCGGTTTTTTATTGCCAGGTTTATTGTTGTCTGGCTTCTTTGGATCATTAGACTGAGAATCTTTTATAGTTTTCTCAATGTTTTTAGAAAGACTCGCTGAAATTGAATCTTCCCCACCTAGAATGTATGCACCCTTTGCGTTTTTTTCTAAATACTTAGATACACTACTATCTAGCATGCCATCTCTAGTCAATAAAACCGGTGCTTTTTTATTAAGTACTAAATTGATTGCAGATAAGGCATCTATATAGTTCATACCATTGGCCAATAGTACCTTATCACTATTCCCTTGATAGTACTTTTCCGCTATTTTAGTAGAGGTTTCGTACCTATCTGCACCAGCAATCCTATCACCCTTCAATCCTTCTATATTCATAGAAGATGATCCACCTATTATAATATTCTTAGATGAATTACTATCTACTATAGATTTTGAGCCTTCTGGTAAATTTTTTCCGTTTGTCAATATTATTGATCTGTTTAGCTTAGCAGCTATTGCTCCTGCTGTCAACGCGTCTGCAGTGTTACCATTGACAATAATGTTTTCTAGCTTAGAAGCCTTATTTAATTCTTCTGCTAATTTGATAGAAGTCTGATATCTATCTTTTCCACTTATTCTTTCAACTTTAAAATCATTAGCCAGTTGATTTTCTAGTGACTTAGATATAGTTGCTTCCCCACCTACAAAAATGACTTTTTTTACATTTAGTCTTTTTAGTTCATCCATTACTACATTTGGTAAACTATCCTTTTCTGTTAGTAATAATGGTGCATTTAGTTTTGCAGCTATACCACCACTTGTCAAAGCATCCTGAACTTTCTGACCTGATGCTAATATTGCTACATCAGAATTCTTGAATGATTTTCTGGATATATTAGCGCAAGTCTCATACCTATTCGCTCCACCAATCCTTTCAACTGTTGAATCGGCTGAATCAGCCAGTGCAGCCTTTGGTAATACTGCCATACTGCTTGTTGCCAATGTTGTCGCAAGCAGCACACTTACTACTTTTTTCATAAAGTACCCCCTTGAATTATTTATACACAAAGATAAAACCTCAGTTTTTTCTCTATATACATACTAACCACATATAGTCAAATATGACTATATGTTATCTGCATTCCTACCTTATACAGACACTTTCTAATATACTATCATTTTCATAATAGTAATATCATCAACTGATATTGATTATTGTAACATGGTTTATAATTTATTTCAATAATTTTTTTAGCAATTAACGGTGTAATGATTTTGTAGGGAAAAACTATAGACTTTCCCTTTGATTAGTACTTATTTTGTAAAATATTTAATTTTTCTCTAATTGACAATATCTTCCTTACCTGCATAGAAGGCGATACTTGGATTTTATCATTCTTCTCTCTGGTTAATATCTAACAAGACTAACTTACCCCTTACATCCAAATCCTTGTAATCATCCTTTGTACCCCTTTCATCGTACACAATATCAAACTCTTTTTCACACTTAGTATCAAAGCTTGCCTGATAACCACCTAGAACAGACTTAACTTCTTCACCACCCTTGTCAGTGAATGTAAGGTCTGCCTTTTCAAAGTCCCACAAGGAGGATTTTTTGATAGTTTTTCAACGCTAAAGCTACACTGAACCTCTAGTCTAACTGGGGGTTTTCATTCATACAAAAACAGCGTAGCAAAAAATTGCTACGCACATCTACACATATTAATCTATCTCTTCATTTACATAAGTAAAATACATATAAGTAAAGAATATCCCAGCTAGTGATAAAGCAAGACCTAAACCGCTGTAGAAAACCGCTACAAAAGTCTGCGAAACCATGCAAGAAGACCTTAGCCAAATACCTAGACTCATCATTAATTCCATTATTATATATGACTTGAGGTCAAAAAAATACCATACTGGTCTAGTGTCTTTAAGGTGACCGCTGATTCTTTTCTTGTGCTTAACACCCATCTTCAAAAACATAGTTGCAAACATTGATAATACAAGTACTGACAACAGTATATTGACATATGTAACACTAGCTAGGAGCCTGTAGGAATCAAGCCTGGCCTAAATACATTTAAGCCAGCCATCAGCCATACAATACCTGCAACAGCAAGTAATGTTCTCTTTTTTTACATGAAAATACGGACAATCATTTCTCATAGACAAACCTCCTTAGCCCTTCTGGAATTAATTGAAGAAAATAAGGTGCTTGACCTACACAAGACCTCTTCTTGCGCTACTGCTCTGTTTAAAAACCCTCCTCCAACATACTTGGCATTGGCAAAATTCATAATTATGACATTGTCCATATCCCTAGCAGATTCAAAAGAGTCACCGTCTGCAATATACATAATAAGTATCGTCCACATACTTTTCTGTAATCATATTGACGCCCCTTTCTGAGGAACTACACTATTTCTTTTTATATTCAACACCCTTAGCAGGTACTATCATATCATTATTTTTTATAATATTCTTTATAGCTGTATAATTCTTGAAGAATATCTCTCCTGACTCTGCAGATTGGTCCTGAACAGGTAAATCCTGAGGAAAACTTGCTGTGATATACTTAGTTCCCTTAGAAGTCTTTACGCTGCCCAGTACTATAATGGCGTCATGTCCAGTATAGTCTTCATCTGACATCCATATCGAACATATATTGCCATCTCTTGGTATCTTGGCATCATGCTCCTTAGAATAAAATCTGACACTCTTACCATTATTGTCTTCAAACATCTCCACTCTAGAGTACTTTTTAGCATCAGGTGGTATTTTAACACTGATATTATCGTCTAACTTGATTATATCTCCAGTATTTGAAGCTTTAGTTTGAGATGATTTATTTTTGTCATCAGATTTATTTTTGCTATCAACTTTGTCCTTGTTTTTAGACTTACTTTCTCCACTCAGCTGACCTTTCTTAACCATATCTTTGACTTGGTCATCTATATTCCTGTCTATAGTTAACTTGCCCATATGGCAGTTTAAGGCAGATATTTGACTGGCATCTATCTTAGGCTTGTTCTTGCCCTCTACCCAATCAATATCAAATGTTCCTTCAAGTCCTAGCTTCTTAAGAGCTGCATCAACAGATCCTTTGTCAGATTCATTTTTATCTATATAGTATAGTTCTTCCTTGCCTCTATAAGTGCTATCTGTTGCCTTTTCAACAACTAGTACCTTGTTTAATTTCTTATCTGAAACTTCATATACAGTCTCTCTTCCGTTTTCTCCACCTTTAGGGTCATTATATAATTCATATTCTATTATGTATTTTTTGCCATTTTTCTCAAAGGCGTATATATAATAATCAAAGCCCTGGCCTTTAATAAGAGGCATTCCGTCTAAGTATTTTGGTCTAAGCTTGCCAACTTCTAGCTTTTTGTCCCCTTGGTAATCATATACAATTGTCTCAAAAGCCTCAATCTGAGGTGTCATATCCTCTGGTTCATACCTATCCTTAGAGATTGAATCTAGCCTTGATATTATGACCTTTGTATCATCTTTTGGTATCTTGGCATAAGATACTAGACCTTTCGTGGCTGGTGAGTCACTCATTATTATGACCTGGGGACTAGCCACATCACCGACTATATCTCCAGTCTCATTGATTATTTCTTCAGCCCTTTGACTTGTTATTTGACTTTTTGCTTCATTCTTGTTATCGTTTGCTAATTTCGTATCCATTGGCTTCATAGCAAAGTAGGCAGCAAGACATATACCTACTAATGTAGCCACAATCAAAGCTATAATTTTGTTTTTCATGGTACCTCCAATAATTTTTATTATGAGAATATTTATACAGTCTTTTAATTAATTTTAACATACTTTAAATAATTTGAAAATACCATCTTATGAATATTGGTACTAAGTTTTGTTATTTATGGAAAATCTAATATAAGACTTTGTCTAGTCCATGATCAAACTCTCTACAACTTCTATATCAGCAGGCAACCAATCCAGTTTTCCTAGTTCATTTTTATCTAGCCATACTGCGTTAGAATGCTCTAGAAGACTTATATTCTCATCTATTAAGTTGCATATAAAACAATGCATTATAAGATAAAAACTCTTATAGTCATACTCCACTGTTGTAAAATACTTTTCTATATTTATTTGAGCATCCAACTCTTCTTTTATCTCCCTTATAAGAGCTTCTTCTCGATCTTCACCCTCTTCCATTTTTCCACCTGGAAATTCCCATCCACCTTTTAGGTCTCCATATCCCCTTTGAGTTGCTAGGTACTTTCCATTCTTTTTGATAATTGCAGCAACAACCTCTATTCTCTTCATTATTATCGCCTCCCTATAGTTTTAATTTTAATCGCATTATTACAAAACCTTTTTACTAGGCTACTATTTGTCATTTTACATATTCTTACATATTTTTATCTAATAGTATAAATCTCTACCTACTTATCTAATCAAATACAATTTTTATTTTGTTATATAGTCATATATGTCATTTCTAACAGGTGTATTTAATTTATAGATAATTTCAACCGCCGTCTTGTTTGTATTAGGCATTACAAATTCTTTTTCAATTCCAAGTGCCCTTATTTTACCCAAATAATAAAATTCCTTTGAGGTCTTATCATCCTTATTCTTTCTTACAAAAAGGTGCATTTTTATTCCTCTTTCAACAGATTTTAGGGCATTCTGCACATCTTCAGAATCCTTAGTTCTACCAGATTTAGATATAGCTATTAATCTGATATTGCTTTCAAACCTATCTTCATAGTTTATCGTATCAGAAATATCGTCAGACTTATTATAATTTATAAATACAGGATAGGTTTTAGTCTTTTTATCATACTTATAGCCACCTATATTTAGGGCAACCTCGTCTTTATCCCACTCCAACAATCTACACACATCTGAGTATGTGTATTTACTGTACAATTTAAAGTTTGTATCCTCATATTTAGGCCTATAGTAGTTTTCATTTTTATAAATACCATAATCTACAAGCTCAGTAATTATGCGTCTGAACTCATTATCTTCTAACATTTTTTCAAAGCTTTCTGATACTTCATAATCATAGTCTTCATATTTGTAGTCTTTAGAAGCTAGTATTTTACAACCTTGATATGTCTTTTTGTTAGATCCAGTCGCAAAATTATCTGTCAATATATTATAAATATTAAGTTTGGTATTTGAGTCAAATCCAATCCCTCGCTCTGATAAAGTAATTTTTAGTCTTTCCAATAGGCTATCTTCTCCATTTAATATATCTTTTATTATAAACAACTCATGAATTCTCTTTCCATTGACAAATTTATCAGAAATAAACTTAATCATAAGCTCCTTATCTTTATTAAATCTATACATATACTCTTTTTCATACTTCTTTAAAAATCCATAGTATGATCCCAAACTCTTATTATCAATTATGCACTGTATATCCATCGAACCATACTTTTCAAAATCCATCATGGCAGGTATTTTCCCCAGTTTATTTTTCAATTGTATATATGATTCTTTTATCTTTTTTATTTCACTGAAATTAGCATTATCAATAGACCTATATATTCTCTCTTTGGAAATTTCATCAAAACTTATAGTTGAACAGCCTGGTAGCAACTTGTTACCCTGCCTCATATACTTTCTTATATTGTCCTTGTTAAAGGTCCTATCTCCAAACAAGGCTATAGGTATTAAAAAGTTTGTAGTGTAGTTACCTATAAAATCTATAATTACAACATATTCCTTGCCCTCAGATTTTCTCAAGCCCCTGCCCAGCTGCTGAATAAATATGATAGAGGACTCAGTAGGCCTTAGCATAACAACCTGGTTAACTTCAGGTATATCAACCCCTTCATTGAATATATCAACTGTAAATATATAATCAAGATAGTCATAGCTATTATTTCCAACTAATCTATCTATACATTCAAGCCTGTAGTCAATGATATCTTCACCAGTCAGGGCTACAGTCTTATAACCCCTCTTATTAAATCCATCAGATAATAACCTTGCCTCTTCTTTACTACTGCAAAAAACTAGCCCCTTGACCCTGTCTCCACTATAGCCAAAGAATTCGATTTTTTCTACAATATATTCCAGTTTTTTGTCATAAACAAGGTTAGCAAATTTTTTCAAGTCACTTTTGTCATTTTCCTTAGTTGAGTATATCGACCTGCCTTCTGCAGCTAAAACAAGTCCACTCTTAAAATCACTATCTATTATATTTGATCTAGTTTCTTGAACACTTGAAGTGATGCCATCTTCTACTTCAATATCTGTTATACCAAAGTAATGAAATGGACATAATAAATCTTCTTCTAAGGCTTCTTGTAGCCTAATTTCATGAGCAATGTTATTGTCAAATAATTTATATATATCATACCCATCACCTCTGTCTGGACTAGCTGTCATCCCTAGCCATAAAGTATTTGGAGTAAAATATTCCATAATCTTCTCATAGCTGGCGGCACCCGCCCTATGAACTTCGTCAATTACTATAATATCGAATTCATCTTTAGAAAATTGGCTATGTATATATTCTTTAGACATAGTCTGCATAGTTGAAAATATAAAATCTTCACCCATACACTTTTCATTACCCGATAAAATCCCCATAGTCTTTGTATGGCTAAATACTCTTTTGTAGGTTTCCATAGCTTGCTTGGCTATCTGCTCCCTATGCACAATGAATAGTATTCTTTTAGGATTTAACTCCCTAAGAGCAAATGCTGATGCATATGTCTTACCAGTGCCTGTAGCAGATATTAATAGAGCACGCTTTTCATTTTGTAGGACCAATTCCTTAATATTATTTATAAAATCCAACTGCATCGAGTTTGGATATAATTTATAGTCAGACAGGCTAGGAATTTCTTTTTCTCTAGCAATCTTTTTTTGCTTCTTTATAAGGTTATACTTTAACCTATATTTTTCGATTACTTGATCACATGCAAAAGAATTTTCATCATTCCATAATGAATAAAACTCGCTCAGAACTGTTTGGGTATATTGACCATCTATATTAGACTTTATGCTAGAATTCCACTCTTTATTTTTCGTCATAGCGTTCTGTGTCATGTTTGCGCTACCAACAATTATCCTGTACATCTGATCATTTTTAAATATATATCCCTTGGTATGAAATCCTATATTTGAATCGTGAGAACAATATATTTTAAGCTCAATATTTTTAAACTCGGACAACTTTTCCAAGGCCCTAGGCTCACTAAAGTCCAAATAATCGGTAGTTATTATCTTTCCTTTTACACCTCTATTTTCTAGGTCTTTTAAAACCTGTAGTAGGGGTGTGATTCCGCTCATAGTAATAAATGCAACGCTAAATAAAAATTCGTCACATTCATTAAGTTCATCTATTATAGAGCACAGTACCTTGCTCCCTGTTTTATAATCATTGTATATAAGGTCTGATTTGTACTGTGAGTTGTATTTTTCACTGCATATAGCATGAGAGTCTACAAAGGATACTTCCATGCTTGCTTTTAGAGATTGTAATTTATCAGTGTTCATTTGTATCCTCCGCTTGTAATATGTTTGTTATAAGTATATTATAGCATTTAAGTGTTAGTAAGATCTATATGTATGAATTGAATAAATTTTTATTGATTAAAAAGCAACCCCAACGAGTTGATTGAATAAGTAATGTAAAAAGATATAAATTTTAAAGGGAAGATATGTCACTCTTCCCTTTACTGTCCTTGATATATTGATATCGAACACTTTTCATTTGTATACCTGTATTATATCTTGTTTAAGAAAATATTTTAATTTTAAAGATAAAAAATTCTTCATCCTGCAATGCTTTATATTCTATATTGTAATTGTTCAGAATATTACTTACAATATATAAACCTAATCCATTACTATTTTCCTTATTTAAATCAAATTTAACATCAAATATTTTATCCATATTCGAAATTTTATTGTTACCGTATGAATTCTCTATATATAACCAATCATTAACTGTCCCAATATTAATTACCCCATTTACATCAGTATATTTTACCGCATTACTAATCAAATTAGATAGAACAATCTTTAAAGCTGTTTTTCCTATATAAATATTCTCATCTAATATATAATTATTGACAGTTATTTTCTTTTGATTTGCTAATATTTCATACTTCTTTAATATGTCTTCTAATATATCATTTATTTTCAAATATTCTTCATCATTATTCAAATTTTCTATAGAATGAACTGATAATATTTGAGAAAAATTTTTTGTTAGACTATCAACGATTTCAATACATTCATTAATATAAATATCTCTTTCTTTATATTTGCCAATATTGTATTTCATGTTTTCCAGTATTATTTTAAGACTAGCAAGAGGAGTTTTAAGTTCATGGGATGCACCTTTAAAAAAGTCATATTTTAACTTTTCTAATTTTAAAATTTCTTTATTTTTAAATTCCAAATCGTCAATTGTTCTTAATAAAGTAGAATACAAATCATTAATTTGTTGTTTTAATTCTCCAACTTCATCATTAGAGCTAACTTTTAAATGCGTTTTTTTATCAAGTTTCATCATTTTATCAGTAACAATTTTTATTTCTTGTATATTATTTTTTATTGATTTTGCATAAATTAAAGAAATAATAACAGAAAATAAAATTGATATTAATAAGGAATATGGTAAAAATTTAAGGCTTAGATCTTTCGCATCTTTTTGCATATCAGCTGTAGAAACAAATTGTAGATTTGTTTTTTTACCATCATTAAGCTTTATTTCTCTTTCTTCAATTATCAAAGAATTACTATCACTTTCTAAATTAATATTTATATTATCTTTGATTTGTATTTCATTCTTATTATTTTTTTCTTTTATAAATGCTTTTATTTCACTATTCTTAGAATAAAGCTTCAAAGTTTGTTCTATATATTTTATTTCTTTTCCATTCATATTACTAGAAATTTCATTTGCTATATTATGAATCTTTTCTTTTCTCGTCTCCAAATATGTTTTAGGAAAGATAAAAAAAACTAATGAATGAACTAATATAATTATTATTCCAAGAACAGAAAATATTTGTATGAACATTTTTGGAAATATCTTTAATTTTTTCATTTTTTCTCCAATCTATATCCTACATTTCTTATAGTAGTTATACAGTCTAATTGTAATTTTTTTCTAAGTTCTTTTATATATACATCTATTACTCGATCATAAGGAATTTCTTCGCTATCTTTCCATACATAATCAATAATTTGCATTCTTGTCAACACTTGTCCACTATTATCCAATAAACATTTTAATACTTCAAGTTCTTTTGCATTTACATCTATTTCTTCACCATTTATTTTAGCTGTATAACTATTAAAATTAACCGATAGATCCTTATATTCAAACTTATCTAAATGTCCATAATTCTTCTTAATTAAAGAATCTATTCTAGCCTTTAAGACCGGCAATGAAAATGGCTTTTCTACATATCCATCTACTAAATTAGTAAATGCATCAATTTTATATTCTTCATCACTAAATGCAGTCAAGATTAGAATTGGTAAATTGCTTTTCTTTCTAATTTCTTTCAACACTTCTAAACCATTTATAAAAGGTATCTGAATGTCTAAGATAACCAAATTTATATCGCTATTAAATTTTGACAAGGCTTCTCTTCCATCTTTAGCTTGAATAACAGTATATCCAAATTCTGAAAGATATTCACTTATTCCCTCTCTTATCATATTATTATCTTCAACAGTTAATATTTTCATATATACCTCCACTTAAGCCTATACACTTATATTATACAGCATATTATTTGATATTTAAAAGCCAAAAAATTTTTGGTGCTAAAAAGCACCAAAAATTTTAATTATTTAATTATTGTCAATTAATAATTCTTTTGGATTCCTTCTTAATATATTGAATGAAGAAATAATCAATGATACAAGAAGTACTAAACTCATAAATATAACTACATAAATTACGAATTTAGGTAATACATTTATATCTAAACTTGATAATGTCTTGTTAAATCCTTCAGCTTCTGCCCCACCACCTAATTGGCTAGATGCAGATTGTCTAGCTATTTGTTTAGCTATATCACCAGTAACCTTATTCAATATATTATTCCCAAGCTTATCAGCTGTATATTGAGCTAAGAAATAAGAACCAACGAATGCGGGGATTGATATAAATACCATCTCAATTAGGAATTGACCAAAAATTTCTAATTTTGATTTACCTAATGATAGTAATACTGCTATTTCTTTCTTTCTAGCATTCATCCACAATAATAATAATAATGAAACTACAACTCCTGCAAATATTAATGAGCCAACAAATAATTTATTTGAAATCGAGTAGATACCAGATATAGATTGTTGTAATGCAGGGAAATTTGATGAACTTTTAATCAAATTATATTCATTCCAATTTATATCTAATTTTCCAAGATCTTTTATTACACTATCAAGATTCTTATCACCTTTTACAAAGAATGTTGCATCTTGGTATGCAGCTGTATCTTCTGTATTACCATAAACTTTAGCAGCTGTATTAAGATCAGTGATTAATGTATTTTCGTATAGTTCTTGTGCTGCACTTACTCCACCGCTATTATGCCCATCGAATAGACCTTTAATTTCTACTTCTACTGTTTCATTTGCAGCTTTCTCATTATCAGCGTCAAATAAATTAGATTTTATTTTTATCTTATCTCCAACTTTAAGATTATTTTTTTTAGCTAAATCTTTATGCATTAAGATTTTATTTTTATCTCCATTTTCTAAATGCTTTCCTTCTACTAATTTATATGCTTCTGATACAAATTTTGTTTCTTTTGATGAGTCGTTAACTCCAGTTAACATAACTGTTCTTTTAAAATTCTTCGCTCTTTCAGGTGATTGATTTGCAAGAGTCTCTTGAGTTTCGATAATATCATGATCAACTAAATCTGCAACACTGTTTATTCTTTTTACATAGGATTCTATACTATCTGTTTGGGATATCTTTTTAATATCTTCACCTTTTACATTTCCCCCACCTCTAGGTGTTCCTGGATTTACTTGTCTATTTATCTCCATAGAAAAACTATTTGTTATATTAGCAAATGTTTCTTTTGAAGCTCTGTCCGTAGCATCTTTAATAGATAAACTAATGAGACTTAAAGTTGACATAGATAAAATAACTAATATAATAATTAATGATTTTAAGCTTTTTCTAGTTACATAAGCAAATGCATTTTTTATCATTATTCAACCTCCAAATTCATTTTATTTACTTCTTTCAACTTTTTACCACTTAGTTCTAAAATGATATCCGCAGAATCTGCTACTTCCTTACTATGTGTTACAACTATTACGCATTTATTTCTATCTTTAGCTAATGTCTTTAATATATTAATTATTTCTCCAGCAGTAACACTGTCTAGATTACCAGTAGGCTCATCAGCTAGTATTATTGGAGCATCTGATACCAATGCTCTGGCAATAGCTACTCTTTGTTGCTGTCCACCAGATAATTTCATAACATTTCTTTTTATTTGTTTTTTATCTAAACCTAGTTCAAACAAGATACTTTCATCTGCTGATTTATTCACCAATCTAATATTTTCAATTGGTGATAAATAGTCTATTAAATTATAGTTTTGAAATACTAAAGATATATTATTTTTTCTATGATTACTATATCCTTTCTTTTCTATATCTTCATTCTTAAACAATATTTTTCCTGTTTTAGGTTTATCAAGTCCAGCAAGTAAGGAAAGAAGTGTAGATTTTCCTGTTCCTGACTTTCCTACTATCGCATAAAACTTCCCAAGTTCAAATTTTTGATTTACCCCTGACAAAACTTTTTCTTTAGAATTTGCATAACTATATGCTACATTCTTTATTTCTAATATATCCATTTTTTTCTCCTAACTTATTTTTGATAATATTTCTTTAGGCTTCTTGATTAATATTAATGAAGAAGCAAATACAACTGATAAAACAATAATACTTATTAATATTAAATAAGTTTGTCCTAGTGTTGTTATATTTGACATAAAACTACTATTATTTATTAAACTTCCACCGGAAATCATTGAGTCCTCTGAGTTAATAAATCCATCTACAATTACTTTTAGTAATACATTTCCTAAAAATAAGGAGGATACTATACTTGGTATCGATATGAATATTAACTCGAATATAAATTGCATTATAATTTGTATCTTAGATCTTCCAATAGATAAAAATATACCTATTTCATATATTCTTTCTCTTAACCATAGAATCAAGATTAATGAAAGAACAACCATCCCACCTAACATAATAGAATAAGTCATTATTTTTATTATATGTTTTATTCCACTCACTGACTCTAAAGACTCTTCAAACGCATTAGAATCTTTTTCAACAGAATACTTTGACTCATCAATTTTAAGCTCTTTCAATTTCTTTAAGGCTAAGTCTGTAGATTCTGCGCTACCAGAATACATTAATATTTTATTTGCGATTTTATTATTTTCTGATTTATTTAATACCTCTTGGCTTGTTGGATAGTCTACAAACACCATATTTTCACTAAAATCAGAAGATAATCCTGTATATGTTTCCTGTTTTTTACCAGAAAAGATCCCTATAATTTTAAATTTATGACTTTTTATTTTTCCGCTTTTTTCAGTATCTAGTAATTCAAGATCAAGTTCATCACCTAATTTTAGATTGTTTTGTTTAGCAAATTCTTCATGAACAATAATTGAATTCTTATCATTTCCTCCTATATTTTTGCCTTTTTTAATTGTAAATACTCCACTACTAAATAAAACATTTCTTTTAGTATTATTTGTAGCTTCGAGTGAGACAACATTCTTAAATTCGTCAGATAAATCTTCTCTATTTATTCTTTGTTCTCCGCTAACTACTTTAGCGCCTTTTAGTTTTGCTAATCCATCATATTGAAATATTTTTTCTTCAATTTCTTTTAATTTTTCAATATCTTTAAATTGATTAACATTAAAATATTTACCATCTTTTTTTGTTATTGATATTGAAGAATTAGAACTTTCATATAAAGTCTTTTCTATTTTATTGCTTGATTTCATTATTGTTAAACAAGAATATAAGCAAGAAAGAACTATAGTTAATATGATAAAAATTATTAAAGTTCTATTTCTCTTTCTTGTAATATATGCTATAGCATTTTTTATCACTTTCCTAACTACTCCTCTCTATTTTCTTACTCCGCAGCTAATTGCATCCACTGGACAAGCATTTTTACATCGTCCACATCTGATACACTCCAGATGATTACAATTCTCGACTGGATTTATGTTCATTTGGCAAACTTTTTTACATCTTCCACAATTAATACACTTATCCTTATCCAATCTATATCTAAATATTGAAATAGGGTTAAAAATTGAGTAAATAGCTCCAAGTGGACATATATATTTACAAAAAGGTCTATATATAATTATAGAAAGTAACAAAGTAAGTATTAAAATTACTCCCTTCCAATAATACAAGAAACCTATCGCACTTCTCATACTTTTATTTAACAAAACAAGTGGTAATCCTCCTTCAAGCATACCAACTGGACAAATAAGCTTACAAAAATATGGAGACCCTTGCCCTAAAATATCAACTAAAAATAGAGGAAGTATTATTACAAATACAAGTAATATTATGTATTTCAATTTTCTCAAATGTTTATCAAACTTAAATGTTTCAACTTTTTTAAAAAAGGGAATCTTGTGTAGCAAATCTTGAACCAATCCAAACGGACACAGCAAACCACATACAAATCTTCCTATAAGCGCACCTATAAAGAACATAAAGCCAACTATATAATAGCTAAACTTATAATTCGAGTTTCCAATCACTGCCTGTAGCGATCCTATAGGACAAGAACCTTTTGCCCCTGGGCACGAATAACAATTCATGCCCGGAACACAAACTTTCTTTAAGTTCCCACCGTAGATTTTACCAGTCTTAAACCCTTCAAAGTAAGAATTGGTAATTAAAAACCAAACGGATTGAAATAGATGCCTAAAACGATCTCTTATTTTATATTTATCTTTTTTTGTACTACCATTTATAATATTTTTAATTCTATCCAATTCCAATACACTCCATACAAATTCTTATCGCCTTATCCAAGACAACTTTAGTTTCTCCATTAGTATGACCATAGTAAATCATGGCCATACTAATAAAGACAATTACTAAAGATAAGGTACGGCTTTTTAAAAACTTTTTAACCATATACCATTCACCGCTTTACATTTACTTATTTTTTATTTTTGCTAATTCTTTTTCAATTACCTGCTTCCATTCCTTTGCACTCTTTGCTCCAGAATAAGTATCGCCTACAATGTTTCCATTCTTATCAACAAAGAAAGTCTCTGGCATAGCCTGTATACCATTCAATCTACCATTAAAGTTTGTCTTATCTGGCATTAAGAAAGGATATGAAGCCTTTGTTTTTTTCTGTATTAACTTTGACTTTTCAATTGCTTCCTTGTTTTCACCCTTATCATCAACAGTATCTGTAACAACACCAACCATATTTACACCCTTGCTTTTCATTTCCTTCTGAACCTCAACCAAATCAGGAATTTCCTTTACACAAGCTGTACACCAAGTTGCAAATACATTTACCATAGTAAGATCATACTTCTCAAAATCTTTACTTGTAAAATCCTTGCCATTTATGTCCTTTGTTGATAGTTTACGTAAATCTTTAACTGATTCTTTGTTAAATGCTTCTGTATTTTCTAAATCAGTTTTTTCTGATAGAACAAAACCATTTTCAGGGCGTTCTTTTTTATCTATAATTTGAATCTCAGTTCTTTTTAATTCATCCAGAAGATTACTTTCAGATCCGCTATTTGTGCTTAAATAGCAATCGTATTTTCCATCACTTGAAACTCCTATTTTAGTATGAGTATCGCATTTTGTAATTTTAGATATTTTTTCTTTTGATGTATTTTTTTCGAATATACCAATAGTTCCGACTCTTTCAAGCCCATTCTTCCATTTTTCATAACCATCACCCTTTTTATTAATAACAGCATTTTTTTGCTCTTCAGTCATTTTATTGAAAGTTAAAAAAGCATACTTTAGTTCCTTATCTATAGGACTTTGATCATCTAACATCGCTATCTTTTTATCATCCATATACTTTTTAAATTTGTCTGAAAGTTTAAATTTAAGACCTAAAAATTCATAAACATATTCTTTTTTTGTTTGTAAAGTATAATCTGATGGCTTAAAGGTTTCATTTTTATCCTTCTCATTAGTTGACATACCTGCCTCTTCAGAACTTACAGATTGTCCTTGTTTAACTTTATTGCTTTCATTACTTTTTTTACACCCAACTGCACTTAAGCCCAAACATAAGGTAAGTAATAGTAATGCTCCTTTTGATATTGTTCTTTTCATAATTTTTTCCTCCTTAATTTTTACACAATAGCAGTTTATAACTACTTTTAATAATATTGTACATACCTTTTATGAAACGTTGATGAAATATATTTTTTTATTTTTACAAACTGGTATAATAATATAAATATTATGCTTAAAGTTGTTCTTACACGACTAGTATATGAGACCAACTAAGGAAGTCAATAGTTATTTGTAAAAATTTTTTAAAAAATTTTTAA
>OBVS01000096.1_pt1 | contig 63539 bp, 56 predicted proteins | sample 1476211 | NCBI WGS metagenome assembly OBVS01 (sample SAMEA2580025, study PRJEB22360) | human gut metagenome | biome: human gut; feature: human-associated habitat; material: faeces | place: Denmark | collected 2008/2010 | reverse complement strand
CACCGCCAGGTACTGAATGTAGAACCCCGAGCTGAAGAGCTTGGGGTTTTTGTTTATGGAGTTTTGTTAAAGATTACTTTGACAATTTAAAGTGCGGTAGAAAGTTAGGCTGTTTTTACGTAGAGAATATATAAAAAGGAGTTTATCCCAAATATCTGGGGATTGACTCCTTTAATCTTTTAAGAAAATAGCTTATTCCAGAAGGAACAGACAAACTCTCTTTCTTCTGCAAACGCCGAATCATCAACAATGACAGGATTTCCTAATAAGTTCAGATGATGAATTTTATTACGCAGTGTCACGTAGCAGGATTTAAGTTTTTCGCATTCAGCTAGAGAAATAATGTGATATTCAGCTATTGAATCAAAGATACGGACATTATCAGACCATTTGGTTAATATTGGATTAGCTGGTGCATTCGCAAGCATCAGATACTGGGCGATAAATTCAATATCGGTAATGCCGCCACGATCGGTTTTGATATTAAAAAAGCTGTCTTTTGTATGAGATAAATGTTCGTACATTTTTTCACGCATTTCTCTTACTTCGATTTTTAGCTGATTAATATCTCTTTGAGCGGAAAGTACATTACAGCGAATTTTTTCAAATTCTGCTTTTAATTCCGTTTCACCAAAAATAGCACGGCTACGGACAAGCGCTTGTTTCTCCCATGTCCAAGCCTCATTGAGTTGATAATTTTCAAATGCTTGAAGCGAACAGCCTAATAAGCCCGCATCGCCTGAAGGGCGCAATCGCATATCAACATCGTAAAGTACGCCTGCACTGGTGTTCATACTAAAAATGCTGACAATTTTTTGAGCCAATCTTAAATAGAATTGGTTACTATCAATGGATTTTTTCCCACCAATGGTTTGGCCTTCAACAGCTTGATATAAAAAGACTAAATCCAAATCGGATTTATACCCGAGTTCAATTCCGCCTAATTTACCATAGCCAATGACTAAAAAGCCTTTTTCAGTTTTATCTACAAGGTGTTCGGGGACTCCAAATCGTTGACTGACTTGTTGCCAAGCAAAATTGACAACGGCATCAATGATTGATTCAGCCAGATAAGTGAGATGATCGCTTACTTTCATAACAGGCAATACGCCGAGAATATCAGCGGCTGCAACACGCAATAAAATAGACTGTTTGAATTGGCGTAAACCGTCAATAAATTGCTCTTCATCGTCTTGCGGTAATCGCAGCATATATTGCTTCAATTCATCAGGGTACTGTGTGAACGGTAATGGATTACGTAGCGCTTCAGTATTTAATAATTCATCGAGTAGAATTGGGTGACGAGCCACTTGTTCAGCGATCATTTGGGATTGCGCACATAGTTCAATAAGCTGCTCAATGGCTTGAGGATTTTCTAAGAGCAATTCCAAATAAGTCGTTCTACTCGCAATTTTATCGATAATATTGAGAATGCGTGGCAATAAAGTGCGGTAATCTTTTTGTTCAAATATTTGAGTGAAGATATTTGGCAATAAGTGAGCTAAAACTTCTCGACCTCGAGAGCCAATAACCCGGCGCGCAAGCCCATCTTTAAATTGAATAAGTTTATCTAAGATATCGGAAATCGCGTCTTCATCAATGTGATTATCGACTAGCATTTGTTCAATATCATCGAGATCACTTTCTAAAAAATCAATCCACTGATTATTGTCATCGGTACGTTCATCTTTTTCTTCACCAATTAACGCATCAAAAACTGACCGCACTTTTTGTTGGTGAGTCTGTAATGTTTGATAGAAATCATCCCAGTTTTCAATTGGATAAGATTTTATCGTAGCCTGATTGTTCTCATCTAAATAAGTGTATTCTCGACAAGCAATCATTAATCTAAGACGATTTTCTTCATCTGTTGGCAGAAGTTGCGTTTGTTGGTCATCAATGGCTTGAAGCACGTTTTCAGTACGACGAAGGAAGATATAAGCGTCTCTTAATTCATGATATTGTTGAGGCGTAATTAAACCAAGATCTCGTATTTCAGGGAGAAGTTTAAGCAATTCATGTTGTTGGAGCTTAATCTCACGTCCACCTCGAATCAGTTGAAAAACTTGCACAATAAATTCGATTTCTCGAATCCCGCCTGCACCTAACTTGATATTGTCTTTTAAGCCACGACGACGCACTTCACGCTCAATTTTACCTTTCATTTCACGTAAAGCTTGAATCACACTAAAATCAATATAGCGTCGATACACAAAGGGGCGAAGTAATTGCTGCAAGGTTTTTACATTGGGATCTTGCTCATCTGCGCCTAAAATACGCCCTTTGATCATGGCGTAGCGTTCCCAGTCGCGTCCTTGATCTTGATAGTATTGTTCCATTGCAGAAAAACTTAAGGCAAGAGCCCCACTGTCGCCAAAAGGGCGAAGGCGCATATCCGTACGATAGACAAAACCATCTGGCGTAAATTGATCCAACGCATTAATTAGACGTTGTCCTAAACGGGTAAAAAATTTAGCGTTATCAACAGCTCGTCTTGGTCCAACGGTTTCGCCTTGTGAAGGATAGGTAAAAATTAAATCAATATCAGAGGAGAAATTTAGCTCAAAACCACCCAATTTTCCCATGCCAAGAATATAGAGTTGTTGTGGGTTGCCATGTTCATCACAAGGCGTACCCATTTCTTCGCAAGCTTGTTTGTACAGCCAATCTCGCGCACGAATGATAAGGCTTTCAGCAAGTTGGGAAAGATGGATAAAAATTTCTTCTACGGTGGCAAGATTCAAGCTTTGACAGAAACTAAGTTTTGCCATTTCTTGATTACGAAAATCTCGTAGCGTTTTGTAAAGCTGTTCTTCATTTTGGATAGTGGAGAGTTGATCAGCTAAACGGCTAACATAATGTTGACAATCTGAAAATTGTGGAGGTGTTTGCCACCATTGGGCTAAAAAGTGCGGGTGTTTTTTTAAGACTTTTTCCAAGAAATCAGACAGACTGATAGCATAGTTTATTTGTCCGATTGGTGTCGTGAGATCTGTTGCGTCCCGCTCGATTTGTTGGGTTATTTCATCAAGATTTATTTCAGGGAAATATTGGCAAAGCACTTCGCCAAGTTGAATGAGTTTTTCAGTCGAAAGCGGAAGTGAAAGTGCCATAATTTACCCCTTAAAATGTTCGTCAATCTTGCGTAATACGATTTCTTTGGCTTGTTGCGGTTGCAGACTATCTAGCCAATGTAATGGTGTTTTCCAGCCACGCAGCCATGTGATTTGTCGTTTGGCTAATTGTCGAGTTGCACAAATACCGCGGAAGACCATTTCTTCATGATCATAGTCACCTCGTAAATATTCCCACATTTGGCGATAGCCCACACAGCGGATTGAAGGCAAATCAGGATGGAGATCTTCTCGTTGATAGAGTTTTTCCACTTCTTCTTGGAAGCCTAATTCGATCATTTTATGGAAACGTTGTTCAATACGTTGATGTAACACCGCGCGATCATCAGGTGCAATAGCGAATTGCAAAAATTGATAAGGCAATTCTTCGCCTTTTTGTTCGGTTAATTCCGTTAATGATTTGCCCGTTAAATAGAATACTTCTAATGCACGATTGATACGCTGTGAATCATTTGGGTTGATACGCTCAGCAGAAATAGGATCAATTTTTTGTAATTCTTGATGAAGTGCTGGCCAGCCAAGTTCTTGCGCTTTTTCTTCAATCTCTAAGCGTAATTTTTCATCAGCAGATGGAAGGGGAGAAAGCCCCTCAATCAATGCTTTGTAATACAACATCGTGCCGCCAACCAAAAGTGGAATTTTGCCTTGCGCGGTAATATCGGCCATTTCTCTGAGTGCATCGTCACGAAAATTCATCGCAGAATAACTTTCAGCGGGATCTAAAATATCAATTAAGCGGTGAGGGGCAAGGGCAAGTTCTTCTTTAGAAGGCTTTGCCGTGCCAATATCCATACCTTTATAAATTAATGCAGAATCGACACTGATCACTTCTACTGGCAGGCTTTGACGTAATTGAATAGCAAGATCTGTTTTTCCTGAGGCCGTCGGTCCCATCAGAAAAAGTGCGGTTGGTTTGGAGTCAGTTTTTTGTGTCATATTACAAATCAGTTAAAAAAGGCTGCCAGTTAATCGGTTTCAGTAATGTATTAAATTTTTCTTGATGAGTTTTATTCAGTAAGCGTTCCGTTTCACTTAATAAGCTGACCGCATCCGCTAATACTTGAATCGGTTTCATCTCTAGCGTATGACAAAGTGTGGTCAGAAAATCAGGCATATTTTCTACATGTTCAGCAAGTAAGCTTACCACACATTTTTGTAAATTTTGCGTACGTAAAATCGTAGGCACTTTGTTTAGCGTGAGACGTAGTTGGGCTTCATTTTCAATAAATTCAAAACCAGTTTGTTGGAAAAAGGCTTTTTGTTTTTGCCATTGTTCAAATTGTTTTTCATCTAAGCGGAAAATAATCGGAATGAGCAACGGTTGTTGTGGAATCTCACCTTGTTGTAAGGTTAATTCATAATTTAAGGTTTGCAATTTAGCTAATGACATCAAATAAAACTGCTGATTTTGTTGTAAAAGCAAGGCCTTATTTTCAATCAAGGCTAATGCGCGTAAATAGCCTGGTTCACTTGTTTGTGGGAGTTGTTCAACGACAGGTTTTGTTAAAACTTGAGAATCTTCCGCAGGACGTACTAATTCCCCATATAATCGTTGTTCAGTCTTTGTCGGTTGTTCACGATAACCATATGACGGAACGTATTCACTACGGTTTGAAAAGTGCGGTCGATTTTCTGATTGTTTTTCACGAGATTGATGATAATTTGAAGTGAAAATATTTTTCCCTGCTGTTGCACGATTGGGTTTGGGTTCATAGTGCGTTTGATACGAAGCCAAAGGCTCTCTTGCCTCATTTATCGCTGGCGCTAAATCCAATGCAGCTTGAGGAATGGCATTGAGCGCGTTTATTACGCCTTGGCAGATAAAATCATGAATTAAACGCGCTTGATGGAAACGTACTTCATGTTTTGTAGGGTGTACGTTGACATCGACATCATGTGGATTGAGATCGATAAATAACACAAATGCAGGGTATTGCTCAGTATGCAAATGCTCCGCATACGCTTGACGAATGGCGTGGGTGATCACTTTATCACGCACCATTCGTCCATTGATATAGCAATAACTTAAATCATTTTGCGAACGTGTAAACTTAGGTGTAGCCACCCAACCAGAAAGATGCAGATCATCATGTTTCCAATCAATGTGCAAGGCATGTTGAACAAAATCATCGCCACAAATAGCGGCAACGCGTTTTAGTTGTTGTTCTTCATTCATCGCAGGACGATATTGTCGAATCATTTTGCCGTTATGAGTGAGCGTAAAAGCGATATTAAATTTCGCTAAGGCAATTCGGCGAATGACTTCATCAATATGAGCAAATTCTGTTTTATCGGTACGTAAGAATTTACGACGAGCAGGCGTGTTAAAAAAGAGATTTGCCACTTCAACTGTCGTACCGACTGGATGAGAGGCGGGTTTGATTGTGGTTTCCATCTCTCGCCCTTGTGCATAGACTTGCCATGCTTCATTTTGCTCCGCAGTGCGAGAGGTAAGCGTGAGACGAGAAACCGAGCTGATACTGGCAAGGGCTTCACCACGGAAACCTAAACTTAAAATGGCTTCGAGATCATCAAGATCAGCGATTTTACTGGTTGCATGTCGAGCCAGCGCAAGGCTTAATTCTTCTTTAGGAATACCACTGCCGTTATCTCGAATACGAATCAGACTGGCGCCGCCGTTTTCAATATCAATATGAATTTTATTGGCGCCGGCATCAAGGCTGTTTTCTACCAATTCTTTCACCACAGAGGCAGGGCGTTCGACCACTTCACCGGCGGCAATCTGGTTAGCCAGCTGTGGAGAAAGAATTTTGATTGCCATAGGATTCCTTATTTTTCTTTAAGTTTGATTTTTTGCCCAGTTACGACTTTGTCGTTTTTCAATGTTGGGTTCAGTTTTAAAAGACGATTAACTGGTACATTGTATTCACGAGAGATAGCATAGATAGTTTGATCTGCTTTTACCGTATGGTAAAGCGGGGTTTCTTTCTTGCCATCATCTTTCTTCTCATTTCCTTTTGAAGAAGCGTCTTTTTTATCGTTGACTTTTTTATCGTTGCCTTTTTTCTCTGGCTCTGTTTTAGTCTCAGCTTTTTCTTGTCTTTTATCTTTTTTAGAAACAGCTTTTTCAGCTTCAACAATTTTGCTGTTTTTTTCTTTATTATCGGCTTTGGTTTTATCATCCGATTTAGGTTTTTCTTCTACCTTTTTGCCTTTACCGTTATCTGGAATTTTAATAGTTTCATTCAACCAAAGCTCTTTACGTTTCAGTTTATTTAACTCAATAATTTCACTGACTTTCACATCATATTTGTTCGCCAAGCTACCAATGCTTTCACCTGGTTTCACTTTATGACGTACACCGCTATCTTTGATATCGGAAGGGCGGTCAGATTTTTCGATGTTTTTATTTTCTTCTTTAGTTGGTTCTTCCGCTTTTTTGCCTTTGCCATTATCAGGGATCTTAATGGTTTCATTTAACCAAAGTTCTTTGCGTTTCAATTTATTTAAGTCAATGATTTCACTGACTTTGACATCATATTTGTTTGCTAGGCTACCAATGCTTTCGCCTGATTTTACTTTATGGCGAATACCGCTGTCTTTCACATCGGAAGTGCGGTCAGATTTTTCATTATTTTTTATCGCTTTGGTGTCTTGCTCATCACTAGGTGGGACGGCAATCGCTTTTAAATTACCATTACGATAAGCAACTAAGCCTTCATAAATCATATAAGCAATACGACGACGATAAGCAATGGTATTCAGTTTTTGTTCTTCTTCCATATTGGAAAGGAAACCTGTTTCCACCAGAACAGAAGGAATATCGGGTGAACGCAATACGCCAAGGCTTGCATGTTGTGGCGTGCTACGACTTAATGAAGTCACGCGAGCAAAGCGACGTAAAATGCTGTTACCAAGTTCATAGCCTGTACGTTGGCTGTGACCAAATTGCAGGTCGAGTACAGTTTGATCTAAATATTTGTCATTGTTATTGGAAAGTACTTTACCGGCTCCGCCTAAAAGCTCAGAGCGTTTTTCATCGTCTTCTAACCATTGACCCATTTCATCGTTGGCACGGCGATTGGATAGCACCCAAACAGATGCACCACGTTGGTCTGCATTAAGAGAGGAGTCAGCATGGATAGACACAAGAAAATTTGCTTTATATTTACGTGCGATTTCAGAACGTTCCGGCACAGAAATATAGTAATCGCTACTGCGCGTTAAAACGCCTTTGAAATTAGGATCTTTATCTAATAAGGCTTTTAATTCTCGCGCGATAGAAAGGGTGACATTTTTTTCATAAATGCCGAGATTTTTTCCGATTGCACCGGGATCTTTACCGCCATGGCCGGGATCAATGGCAATTGTCCATTGTGGTGCGGCAAATACGGTAGTAGAAATTAGAGAAAATATTCCAAAAAGAAACGAAAATTTTGCTTTCATGTAAGTCAGTTTTATAGTTGTGTCAAAATATGCTCGCCCACTGAGTTTTGAGCAATTAGCGTAATGTTTCGAGCATCGTCGTAATAATCAATATTCACCAATAAATCTGCCTCAGGCAAGATGCCCTCACCTTTTTCTGCCCATTCGATTAAGCAGATGCAATTTTGGCTGAAATAATCACGAATACCCATAAATTCCAATTCTTCAGGATCGGCAAGGCGATATAAATCAAAGTGATAAATCATTTTTCCTGCAATGCTATATTCTTCCACTAACGTATAAGTAGGGCTTTTGACATTGCCTTGATAGCCTAAACCTTGCACCATTCCGCGAGTCAGAGTGGTTTTCCCTGCACCAAGATCACCATTAAAATAAAGCACAATGGCATTATCTTTCGGTTGTTTTACAAGCACTTCAGCCAGTTTTTTACCAAAACGGAGCATCGTGCCTTCATCAGGAATGTATTGGGTTAATTCAGTCATTCTTAGAGTGATTTTTCAGGTTAAAGTTTCTAGGGGATTTTATCGTATTTTGAAGGGAATATGTAGGGAAATACAATAAAAAAATCCGCTGCTTTTCAGCAACGGATTGAGAATTTGGAGCGGGAAACGAGGCTCGAACTCGCGACCCCGACCTTGGCAAGGTCGTGCTCTACCAACTGAGCTATTCCCGCAGGGCATTCATGTGAAAATTTGGAGCGGGAAACGAGGCTCGAACTCGCGACCCCGACCTTGGCAAGGTCGTGCTCTACCAACTGAGCTATTCCCGCATTTCACATTGGTGAATGAGGCAACATTATACGAAAAAATTTATTCAACGCAAGCGTAGATTTCGCAAATGATTGAGTTTGCCTAAGTTTTCATCAACCCAAATTAATAAAGTGCTCACGGTAGTAAGCTAACTCTTTAATTGATTCACGAATATCATCAAGCGCTAAATGAGTATTGCCTTTTTTGAATCCTTCTAAAATCTCTGGTTTCCAGCGAGAAGCCAATTCTTTTAATGTACTGACATCCACATGACGATAATGGAAATAATCTGCTAAATCAGGCATATATTTGTAAAGGAAGCGTTTATCCTGTGCGATGCTATTACCACAAATCGGTGAAGCGCCTTTAGGTACCCAACGTTTTAAAAAATCTAATGTTTGTAATTCTGCTGCACGTTCGGTGAGTTTGCTCGCTTTAACACGTTCTACTAAGCCATTAGCTGTGTGGGTTTTTATGCACCATTCTGACATTTTGTTTAATAATTCATCACTTTGATGAACTGCAATCACAGGTCCTTCAGCTAAAATATTGAGATCTTTATCGGTCACAATGGTCGCGATTTCAATAATGCGTTCTTTTTCAGGATCCAAGCCAGTCATTTCTAAATCGATCCAAATCAGATTTTGTTTATCTAATTGCATAATATAAGGTATCCTATAGACATTTTAATCCCGTTTATTTTAACGAAAAACATCGGAAAAAACGATCGCACTTTATGAGCAAACGTAAACTAACGCAAAATCAAACTCGTCGAATTCAATCAAATAACGCGAAAGCCTTGCATCGCCACAAGAAGAAAGAAGTGGAATGGCAAGATGATATGCTAGGTGAAAGCCAAGATGGGGTAGTAGTCACACGTTATTCAGTTCATGCAGATGTAGAAAATGCACAAGGCGAAATTTTCCGTTGTAATTTACGTCGTACACTTTCTAGTCTCGTGGTTGGAGATAAAGTGATTTGGCGACAAGGCAATGAGCAGCTCCAAGGCGTAAGTGGGGTGATTGAAGCTATTCACCCAAGACAAAATGAAATTGCTCGTCCAGATTACTATGATGGATTGAAACCAATCGCAGCCAATATCGATCGTATTATTATTGTTTCTGCGGTGGTGCCGGTACTTTCACTCAATATTATCGATCGTTATTTAGTGGTGTGTGAAAATGCAGGGATCGAACCTGTCATTGTGGTGAATAAAGGCGATTTACTGGATGCTGAGCAAGAGCAGGAAGTGGAAAGCCAGTTACAGATTTACCGTGATATAGGTTATCAGACCATCATCATTTCAGCCGAGACTGGAAAAAATATGGAAAAATTGACCGCACTTTTAAGTGATGGAACATCCATTTTTGTGGGGCAGTCAGGGGTAGGTAAATCCAGTTTAATTAACCATATTTTACCAACAGTCAATGCGCAAGTCGGTGGCATCAGTGAAATCTCAGGCTTGGGGCAACATACCACAACTTCTTCTCGTTTATATCATTTGCCACAAGGCGGTGATTTGATTGATTCACCAGGTATTCGTGAGTTTGGTTTATGGCATTTGGAGCCAGATCAGATCACCAAAGGCTATCGTGAATTTCGATATGTCTTAGGCACGTGTAAGTTCCGTGATTGTAAACATTTGAATGATCCTGGCTGTGCATTACGTGAGGCAGTTGAAGAAGGTCGTATTTCACCAATACGCTATGAGAATTATCATCGCCTCATTGAAAGCTTGAGTGAGACGAAATCACAACGCCATTTTTCTGTGTAGTAGACAAATTACTGTAAATTAGGTATAAATTACTCCGAATTTCGTGACGTAGCTCAAGTTTTTTTGTGTTTGGCCTTGATTATTGGGCGTTTAATAGAGATACTACAGCGGATTTATAGATTAAATTTTACAATTACTATAGAGGTAACATTATGTTCTCAAAAGATGTAGAAATTACAGCTCCTAATGGTTTACACACCCGTCCAGCGGCGCAATTTGTAAAAGAAGCGAAAGCCTTTGCTTCTGATGTAACAGTCACTTCTGGTGGAAAAAGTGCAAGTGCGAAAAGCTTATTTAAGCTACAAACCTTAGGTTTAACGCAAGGAACTGTAATCACCATCTCGGCGGAAGGTGAAGACGAACAACAAGCCGTTGAACATTTAGTAGCATTAATTCCTACTTTAGAATAATTGACGATAGCCACAGGATTCCTATTCTATGGCTATTTTTTATTTAGCCTTTAATAAATTATTTCGGAATGTAAAATTATGATTACAGGTATCCCAGCATCGCCAGGTATCGTTTTTGGTAAAGCTTTAGTATTAAAAGAAGAAAAAATTGTTCTGGATTTCCAAAAAATTTCAGAAGATCAAATCGAGTCAGAAGTTGCTCGTTTTTATGCGGGCCGTGAAGCAGCAGTTGAGCAACTTAATTCTATTCATCAACGTGCATTAAAATCTTTAGGAGAAGAAAAAGCGGCCATCTTTGAAGGCCATTTAATGATCCTTGAAGACGAAGAATTAGAAGACGAAATTCTTGATTATCTTCGTTCACATAAAGTAAATGCGAGTGTCGCTACAAGTAAAATCATCGATCAACAAGTTGAAATGTTGTCTGAAATTGATGATGAATACTTAAAAGAACGTGCAGGTGATATTCGTGATATCGGTAATCGTTTAATCAAAAATATTTTAGGTATGCACATCGTCGATCTTGGTGATATTGCCGAAGAGTCTATCCTTGTGGCTTACGATTTAACTCCATCAGAAACCGCTCAATTAAACTTAGAAAAAGTATTAGGTTTTATCACTGATATTGGTGGTAGAACCTCTCACACCTCCATTATGGCTCGTTCACTTGAATTGCCGGCTATTGTTGGGACAAATGATGTCACAGCGCGAGTGAATACCGGTGATTATCTTATTTTAGATGCCGTGAACAACCGTGTTTACGTGAATCCGACTCAAGCTGAAATTGACGAATTAAAAACACTAGAAGCAAAACTTGCTGAAGAAAAAGCAGAATTAGCGAAATTAAAAGATTTACCGGCAGTGACTCTTGATGGCCATAAAGTCGAAGTGGTAGCGAATATTGGTACGATTCGCGATTGCGAAGGCGCACACCGTAATGGTGCAGAAGGGGTAGGTTTATACCGTACAGAATTCCTCTTTATGGATCGTGATCAATTACCAAGCGAAGAAGAGCAATTCATTGCTTATAAAGAAGTGGTTGAAGCAATGGAAGGGCGTCTAGTGGTATTACGTACCATGGATATCGGTGGTGATAAAGAGCTCCCATATTTAAATTTACCAAAAGAAATGAACCCATTTCTTGGATGGCGAGCGGTGCGTATTGCCCTTGATCGTCGTGAGATTTTACATGCACAATTAAGAGCGGTATTGCGTGCATCTGCATTTGGTAAACTTGCGGTGATGTTCCCGATGATTATTTCGGTAGAAGAAATTCGCGAGTTAAAATCCGTGCTTGAAACCTTAAAAGCAGAATTACGCGCAGAGGGTAAAGCCTTTGATGAAAACATCCAAGTGGGTGTCATGGTTGAGACCCCATCTGCAGCAGTGAATGCGAAATTCTTAGCGAAAGAAGTGGATTTCTTTAGTATTGGTACAAACGATTTAACGCAATATACCTTAGCCGTTGACCGTGGTAATGAATTAATTTCTCACTTATACAATCCAATGTCACCTTCAGTACTTGGTTTGATTAAGCAAGTCATTGATGCCTCTCATGCTGAAGGCAAATGGACGGGGATGTGTGGTGAGTTAGCTGGTGATGAACGTGCAACTTTATTGTTACTCGGTATGGGCTTAGATGAATTTAGTATGAGTGCCATTTCAGTACCACATATCAAGAAATTAGTGCGTCATGTGAGTTACCAAGAGGCGAAAGCATTGGCGGATGAAGCATTACAAAAACCAATATCTGCTGAAATTGAACAATTAATTCAGGCTTTTTTAGCAGAAAAATCGTTAAACTAGATACAAAAACAAAGTTTTACGTTAAAATATCAGCCATCTTTAATAGATAGGAGATTAAAATGGGCTTATTTGACAAATTATTTGGTTCAAAAGAAAACAAAGCTGTGGAAGTAGAAATTTATGCACCACTTTCTGGTGAGATTGTAAATATCGAAGATGTACCAGATGTTGTTTTCTCTGAAAAAATTGTGGGTGATGGTATTGCGATTCGCCCAACAGGTAACAAAATTGTTGCGCCTGTTGATGGTGTGATTGGTAAAATTTTTGAAACCAACCACGCTTTTTCAATGGAATCAAAAGAGGGGGTTGAATTATTTGTTCACTTCGGTATTGATACTGTTGAGTTGAAAGGTGAAGGGTTTACCCGAATTGCTCATGAAGGCCAAAACGTAAAACGCGGCGACACAGTAATCGAATTTGATTTAGCAACATTAGAATCAAAAGCCAAATCAGTTTTAACACCTGTTGTTATCTCAAATATGGATGAAATTTCATCTATTGGGAAAAAATCGGGTGAAGCGATTGCTGGAGAATCTATTGTTCTAACTTTAAAGAAATAAGATTCACTGATTAAAAGATCCGCTTTAAATGAGCGGATTTTTTTATACTTATTCTTTTTGAGGAAGGCAAAAATGATTTATCGATTAACTGGCCAAGTACAGCACTATGCATGGGGCGGAAAAAACTATATTGCCTCACTGATTGGATTACATTCAGCAAAGGATCAACCTTGTGCAGAGTGGTGGTTAGGCGCACATCCATCAGCGCCTTCTGAAATTGAGAATGTAACAGGTAAACAATCCCTTATTGAATTTTTATCGCAAAATCTGACCGCACTTGGGCAAGCAAGCCGCCAGCAATTTGGTGATGAACTCCCTTATTTGTTAAAGATTTTAGATGTTGAAAAGCCGTTGTCGATTCAATTACATCCAACTAAAGCCCAAGCTGAAAAGGGCTTTGAGACTGAGAATGCAAAAGGCGTGGCATTAACAGACAGAACACGAACTTATAAAGACAGAAATCACAAACCAGAAATGATGATTGCCTTATCTGATTTTTGGCTTTTACATGGTTTTAAAACAAAATCTCAAATTCTTGCTACATTAAATGTACGCCCCTCTTTGCAACCTTTGGCTGAAAAATTAGGTAAGCAAAGTCTTGCTGAATTTTATGCAGATGTGATGTTGGCGGATCAATCGACACTCGCAAATTGGCTATTACCTATTATTGAAGTTAACCAACAGCCTTATAAAAATGGCGAGTTGACGCTAGATAACCCGGATTATTGGGTGCTTTATACCATGGAAGCTATGACAATTTTGCCTGAAAAATTAGATGCTGGCTTGGTGTGTTTTTATCTCTTTAATATTGTGCATTTAAAAGAAGGGGAAGGAATTTTCCAAGATGCGGGTATTCCTCATGCTTATCTTCGCGGACAAAACGTGGAGTTAATGGCATGTTCTGACAATGTGATTCGTGGTGGATTAACACCAAAATATGTCGATATTGTTGAATTATTAAAAATTGTGGATTGTCGTGAAGTAACACCTCAAATTATTTCAGCGGCACCTCAAAATCAGTCAGGATTTACTTATAAAACGCCAGTAAACGATTTTGCTTTAGCTCAAATTCATGTTGAATCACAACAACATACTGAATTAAATCTTCAAAGTGCAGGCATTTTGTTGGTGATGCAAGGTGAGTTGAAAATCCAAGAAAAATCAACCGCACTTACCTTGAAACAAGGTGAGTCAGCATTCATTACAGCGGATTCTAATGTTGAAATAATGAGTGAAAAAGGCAGTTATGCTTTCTTGGCAAAATTGCCATAAAAATTAATGTTATAAGTATCACAATTTGTAAACTTATCGCTAGATTAGCCGAAGATTTTAGGTATAGTGGCGTTATTCAGGCGCCCTTTTTTATGTGTCTAAATTGCATTGGGAGTTTTTATGTTGTTGCCTCGCTATTTTGAAGATCCGCAAACCTTGCACGTGAATACCACACCACATCATGCTTATTTTATTCCTTTTTCTTCAACAGAAAGTGCGGTCAAAAAGACACGAGAATTTTCCCCTTACTTTACATGTTCTCGTGTTGAAATGGTGTGATGGCAGTTACTTGGAAGACCAAGACAAATTCCGAATGTCTGGTATTTTCCGAGATGTTTATCTGTTAGAACGAGAAAAAAATTACTTACAAGATTTCTTCATTCAAACGCAATTGAATCAAGAATTTACTAAAGCCCAATTGCATGTGACCAGCCAGTTTGTGGAATATGAACAACCTATCTCTTGGCAATTATTTGATCCTCAAGGCAAATTGATAACTGAACAAAAAGGGCATGCATTTCATGCTGAAATTGAAAATGCACAATTATGGCATGCGGAGAACCCTCGTTTATACACATTGATTTTGCAATATGGTTCAGAGGTGATTTGTCAAAAAATCGGGCTACGTCATATCGAAGTTAAGGATGGTGTGATGTTATTCAACGGACAAACCATTAAATTTAAAGGTGTGAATCGTCATGATAGCGATCCGAAAACGGGTTATGTCATTAGTCGAGAACAAGCGTTACAAGATTTACGCTTAATGAAACAGCATAATTTTAATGCCATTCGCACAGCGCACTATCCGAATGCACCTTGGTTTACTGAATTGTGTGATGAATATGGTTTTTATGTGATTGCGGAAAGTGATATCGAATCACACGGCACGAATGCAGTCTATGTAGAGTCGCCAGAAACAAGTATTTTGTTAGGGGTAAAAACAGAGATTGATCATGACGCAATTCGTCAAAAAACAGTCGACAATTATTGCTATATGGCTCGAAGCCCTGAATTTAATCAAGCCATTTTAGACCGCACTTATGCCAATGTTGAGCGAGATAAAAATCGTCCTTCTGTTGTGATTTGGTCATTGGGAAATGAAAGTGGCTACGGTGAGAATTTTGAGCAAGCCGCAACTTGGGTGAAACAGCGCGATCCAAGTCGCTTAGTGCATTATGAAAATGCGATCTTTCAACATTCAGCCCATCAAAATGACACATCCAATTTAGATTTTCATAGCGAAATGTACACCAGTACGGAAGAATTGGATGGTTATTTTACCGATGCCCAAAATCAAAAGCCGTATCTTTTCTGTGAATATTTGCATGCGATGGGGAATTCTTGCGGGGACACGGAAGATTATTTCCAAGCTATAGAACGACATGCAGGCGCTTGTGGTGGCTTTGTGTGGGAGTGGTGCAATCATTCGCCTTATTTGCCAAACTCAAGCAAGATGGGCTATGGCGGGGATTTTAATGACACACCGAATGATGGTAATTTTTGTGCCGATGGATTAGTGACGGCAGACCGTCAAATTCAAAGCAATTTGTTAGAATACAAAAATGTGTATCGTCCACTTCGTGCTACCTTAAAAAATGGTCATATTGAACTCAAAAATTATTTGGATTTTACAGATGCGGCAGAGGCCATTTCGATTCATTATCAAATCACCGAAGATTTTGCCGTTATACAAGAAGGTCAAATAGATGATTTAAACATTGCGCCAAAATCAACCGCACTTTTGCCTTTAACATTGCCAACAAGTAGCGGTTCATTACAAATGTTGACCTTAACCTATCATCAAAAAACAGAAGCAGGTTTAATTCCCCGAGGCTATTGTTTGGGATTTGATCAGATTATTTTGTCGGCGCAATCACAATTCTCCACAAATGAACTCAAATCAAATATCCAATCAATTTCTGTTTCAGAATATGCCAATTTAATTTCAGTTAAAGTGGCAGATGTTGAATATCAGTTTGATCAATATAAAGGCACTATTCAACAAATTAGCAAAGATGGTGAGCCTTGGTTAAATCAATCTACTGATTTCAATATTTGGCGAGCGCCTTTGGATAACGATAGTTTAATGAAAGCACATTGGCTTGCTGCAGGTTACGATCGTACGACGAGTCGTGTTTATAATTACCGTTTAATCGAGCAGGAAAGTGCGGTTGAAATTACCTTTAAATTAGGATTGGTTGCCGTATCAAAAGCGCGAATTCTGACATTGAATGTGGTGTATCGTATTGAGCAAAATGGGCTACTTCGCATCAATATTCATGCTGAAAAACAACCGCACTTGCCATTCTTACCACGCTTTGGCTTGCGTTTTTTCCTTAATCAAGGATTTAATCAAGTGGAGTATGTGGGCTATGGACCAACGGAAAGTTATCTGGATAAACATCACGCCACGGCTTTCGGTCGTTATAAGACTACGCCAGAAAGTAATCATGTGCCTTACTTAAAACCACAAGAAAATGGCAGTCACTATGGTTGTGGTGAACTGAAGGTGGCGAATTCGTCAGATTGCTTTACCGTGCAAAGTGATATGTCTTTTAGTATGAATATTTCCCCTTATTATCAAGAAGAATTGGGCAGTAAAAAGCACCAATATGATTTGGAGAAAAGTAGCAGTACGATCTTGTGTGTGGATTATAAAATGAGTGGAGTAGGCTCCAATTCTTGTGGACCAAACTTAAAAGCGCAATATCGTTTGAATGAAACAGAATGGGATTGGTCGATTTTGTTGCAAATTAATTAAGATGAAATAAAAAAGTGCGGTTGAAATTAACCGCACTTCTATATTTTTAGCAATAATTAAGCAACAACGTTAAATTGTTCTTTCATTAATGCTTCGAAATCAGTGCAACCGCCGATTGGTTTTTCATCGATAAAGATTTGTGGCACAGTTTCCACTTCTTTACCGACAGATTTTGATAAATCTGCTTTAGAAATACCTTCAGCAATAATATCTACATAGCGATAATCGAAATCCGCAACTTCACCTTTTAATTTTTCAGCAAGGTTTTTTGCACGTACACAATAAGGGCAGCCTGGACGACCAAAAATAACTACGAACATAAAATTTTCCTTTTATTTAAATAAAAACTCATGCTAATTCTACTCTATTTCCACAAAAGCAGAAATCATTTTTCAGGATTATTGTGATTGGTGTAATATATCAACTCCTCTTTTCCTAAGGATATAACTGAATGAAATTATTGATGCTTTGCCGTGAGCCTCGCCTTTATAGCTGCCAGCGTTTAAAAGAAGCAGCAGAAAGTTGCGGGCATCAAATGGATATTTTGGATCCTAATCGTTGCATTTTAAAACTCGACAAAAATCAACCGCACTTTTCTTTGTATTATCAACAAAATACAGAAAGTCAGCCTTATTTATTGCCTGATTATGATGCTGTGCTGCCACGCTTTGGGACGACAAGCACCCAAATGGGCTGTGCGGTATTGCGTCATTTCCAAGGAAAAGGTGTCTATTGCCTTAATAAAGAACAAGCATTTTTAGTTGCTCGCGATAAATGGCGAAGTTTGCAGATGTTATTAGAGCAAGGTATTGCAGTACCGAATTCAGTCTTATCGGGTTGTGAAGTGGAGCCGAAACAAACCATTAAGCAAACAACCGCCCCAATGATTATTAAAACCTTAAAAGGATCACAAGGTATTGGCGTGATCTTAGCCGAACGTCCACAAAGTGCGGTCAGTATTTTAGAAACATTAAAAGATGCTAATCTCCCTGTTTTGTTACAAGATTTTGTAGAAGAGGCAAAAGGGACTGATATTCGCTGTTTTGTGATCGGTGATAAAGTGGTCGCCACAATGCAGCGTATTGGACAAGATGGCGAATTTCGTGCAAATTTTCACCGTGGTGGCGCAGCAGAAAAAATTAAACTCACTGAAGAGGAAAAATCTATTGCCATTCGAGCCACTAAAGCCTTAGGGCTTGTTGTAGCTGGTGTTGATTTGATTCGTTCAAAAGAAGGTTTATTGGTGCTTGAAGTAAATGCTAGCCCGGGGTTAGAAATGATCGAGAAAACCAGTGGCATTGATATTGCATTGCAGATTATCTTGTTTTTAGAACAGCAAGTGAAACAATAAAAGAAAAGGGCGAACCATATCATGTTCGCCCTTGTTGTTTACCCTTTTGTGTCTTGTTTAAAATCGTAATTCGGTGGTAATTCCGGCATCGTATTCTCTTCATCAAAAGGCTCGCTTGTGGGTTGATGTTGAAATTCTTTGCTATCGTGAGCCGGTTTTTCTTTACCTAATAATTGCGGTTGTAATTTGATAAAACTACTTTTATCTGAAAGCCATACATCAATAAACGCTTGTGTAAATTTTTGATCGAATTCGTGATCTAACACGGTATCATTCAACACAAAATAGCCTTTATCCGCTAAGGCAACAAAATTTAAGATGTCGTTTGGTGAAAAATCAGGGAAGATTTCCTGCATTTTTTTGAGCCATGCCGTAGTGTCATCTTTACTTAAATTTTGTGATTCCATTTCTTTGGTTAAAGCAATGGCGAAGTTTTTTCCTTCTACTGGTTTTTCATATTTAATCGAAAACATTAACGGACGTTCATTTTTTTCATAGGAACCCGTTTCAGAATACAATCCGACAGTGTAAACATGGAATGGCCCCCATGTGTATTCAGTATTGCCGACCGGTTGCCATTGGGCAAAAAGTGCGGTGGAAAATAAGGCTGAAATGGCAGCAATAATAAATTTCAGTTTCATAGTTTTTTTCATGTCAAAAATATTGCCGTGATTATAACAAAAAAGCCCTTTAAAAAAACACAAATAAAAAGGCAGGAATCCCTGCCTTTGACATCAAATTATTGGGGGGAGCTTATTTTAAGCTACCCACCATATCTTCTGGACGAACCCATTTGTCGAAATCTTCGGCTGAAACTAAGCCTAAGTTAATCGCTTCTTCACGTAAGGTTGTACCATTTTTGTGTGCAGTTTTTGCAATTTTCGCTGCATTTTCGTAACCGATATGGGTATTAAGTGCGGTTACTAACATCAATGAATTTTCCAATTGTCGTTTAATGCGAGGGTAGTTCGGTTGAATACCGGTTGCGCAGTGTTCATCAAATGATACGCAAGCATCACCCAATAATTGTGCAGATTGTAGGAAATTCGCTACCATGACAGGGTTAAATACGTTTAATTGGAAATGACCTTGTGAGCCAACGAACGCGATAGTAGTATCGTTACCGAATACTTGTGCACACACCATGGTTAACGCTTCACATTGAGTAGGGTTCACTTTACCTGGCATGATTGAAGAACCTGGTTCATTTTCAGGAATTAAGATTTCACCGATACCAGAACGAGGGCCTGATGCTAATAAACGAATGTCGTTTGCAATTTTGAATAAGCTCATCGCTAATTGTTTAATTGCACCATGTGTTTCCACAATCGCATCGTGAGCTGCTAACGCTTCAAATTTGTTTTCAGCAGTCACGAATGGTAAGCCAGTGAATTTTGCGATGTAATCCGCCACTTTCACATCATAGCCTTTTGGTGTGTTCAAACCAGTACCCACTGCAGTACCACCAAGTGCTAATTGGCTTAAGTGCGGAAGGGTGTTTCTTAGTGCGCGTAAACCGAAATCTAATTGTGCGGCGTATGCAGAGAACTCTTGACCTAATGTCAATGGGGTGGCATCCATTAAGTGAGTACGGCCAATTTTTACCACATCTTTAAATTCTGCTGATTTTTGTGCGAACGTTTTTTGTAGACGTTCCACACAAGGAATGGTGTGTTCAACCACTTTTTTGTATGCGGCAATGTGCATTGCAGTTGGGAAGGTATCGTTTGAAGATTGGGATTTGTTCACATCATCATTTGGATGGATGAATGATTTTTCACCTAATTTACCGCCATGTAAAACATGAGCACGGTTTGCTACCACTTCGTTCACGTTCATGTTTGATTGTGTACCTGAGCCAGTTTGCCAAATGACTAATGGGAATTGGTCGTCTAATTTCCCTGCCAGGATTTCATCACAGGCGGTTGCGATTAAATCACGTTTCTCTGCAGGTAATACACCTAAATCACAGTTTGCGAAAGCAGCGGCTTTTTTCAAATAACCAAACGCTTCAATAATTTCGTGCGGCATAGAGGCAGCCGGACCAATTTTGAAGTTGTTACGGGAACGTTCGGTTTGTGCTGCCCAGTATTTATCTGCAGGAACTTGAACTTCGCCCATAGTGTCTTTTTCAATACGAAATGCCATGTGATACTCCTATCATCGAAAATAAAAATAAATCTTCGAAATTCTAACACCTACGAGTTATGAATGGAATGTAACATAAAGGTTAAAAGTTACTTTTGTGATGTAGATCATAAAAGTGCGGTAAAAAATTTCCGTGTTTTTTCTATTTACGTTAATCACTTTGTTGATGATTTATTTTTTAGTGCTTTTTTGATAAAATCCGCCAGTTTACAAAACGATAAATGGGGAAGTCACAATCATGGCAAAAAACGCACAATTTTATCTCTTAAATCCAGAAAAGAAGATAGCCGTTGAGCAACTTGCCTGTGATCTTGCCGCTCAAGCGTGGCGTTTAGGCAAGCGAGTTTTAATCGCGTGCGAAACAGAAGAGCAAGCATTTTTAATTGATGAAGCATTATGGCAACGGGATCCGAATGAGTTTGTTCCTCATAATCTTTCAGGCGAAGCAACACAATATGCACCGCCAATTGAGATTAGTTGGAAAGGCAAACGCAATGCCCAACGTCGTGACTTGCTGATCAATTTGCAAATGGAAGTGCCGGATTTTAGCCACAGCTTTACACAATTAATTGATTTTGTACCGGTAGAAGAAACGCAAAAAGCTCAAGCGCGTGAACGTTATAAACAACTGAGACAGTTAGGCTGGACGTTGAGCACGGAGCAGGTATAACGATATAAAAAACACCCCTCTTTAGAAAAGAGGGGCTGGGGGAGATTTGATAACAAGCGTGAATTTCTTTATGAGGTTGATATAACTTCTGCCGAATCTCCCCTAACCCCCTCTTTGCCAAAGAGGGGGATGGTTACAAAAAACACTTAAAAATTGACCGCACTTTATGAACGATATTACCTTTTATCAACGCTTCGAAGCCGATATTCTCGCAGGACGTAAAACCATCACGATTCGAGATAAATCCGAAAGCCATTTTAAAGCAGGCGATATTTTGCGTGTTGGTCGATTTGAAGATAATCAATATTTCTGCACGATTGAAGTGTTAAATGTTTCACCAATTACTCTTGATAAACTGACGGAACAACATGCTGTTCAGGAGAATATGGGGTTGGATGAGCTGAAAGAAGTGATTCAGGATATTTATCCCATTGAAGAACTGTTTTATGTAATTAGATTTTGTGTTTTACCATAAGGATTTTCTATGAAAAAAGTTACATTTTATTTTTTATTTTCTTTATTAACAGCTTGTTCTGCATCAAATAATAGTACTAAGAGTGTAGAACAGCCATATATGATTTCAGATCAAGCGGTTTTACAGTACATAGAAGAGGTTAATAATATTGAATACTGTTTGCCTAAGGGGACTAGGATAAATACTCTAAGTGATTTAGAACGAAGAGTGCTTACTGATGCTAGGGGAGATGTTCTTCGTAATATTATTGGACAAAATAACTTAAGCAAGGTATTAAAAAATGAAGTTTCGTATAAATACTTTGAAGAAAGAGAAAATGCATTAAAAACTAGGAAGATTACGGCTTCTAAAGAAGAATGTAAAGAATTATCAAGGAAGTTTTTAGAAGAAGTTCATAATAGAAAATATGGTCGTTCCTCCTCACCGAAGGTTGGCATTATTGTATATTAAATAAATATGGTTCAGTTATTATGAATATTATCGATAAAATAAAGAATAATCTAATAAATTCAGAAAAAGAAGGTAATAAAACAGCTGAATTTCATTATCAAGTTCTAATTAATGCTGATGAGTTAAAAGATATTGATGCTGAAGAATTTTGCCAAAAGTTATCTTTGACAGATGGATATAAATCAGAATTTAAGAAAATGATTAAGTTAGCTAACTATATAAAAAGTAAAGGGAAAAAGATTATTTAAATTTGCAGGGTGCAACTTATTGCACCATTATCCTTTTAATCAAAGGGTGTAACAAGTTGCACCCTACCAAAGAGAAAAACAAATGACACAAAAATTCGAAATGGCAGACCGTTTTAATCCGTCTGCGGTAGAACAAGCCCTTTATCAACATTGGGAAGAGAGCGGTTATTTTAAACCGTCTGAAAATGAAAATGCGCCGAGCTATTGCATTGCGATTCCGCCACCGAACGTAACAGGTTCCCTACACATGGGGCACGCTTTCCAACAAACCTTAATGGATACCTTAATCCGTTTTAACCGTATGGAAGGGCATAACACCTTATGGCAAGCAGGGACAGACCATGCGGGTATCGCAACTCAAATGGTGGTGGAACGTAAAATTGCGGCTGAAGAAGGCAAAACTCGCCATGATTATGGCCGTGAAGCGTTCATCAACAAAATCTGGGATTGGAAAGCCTATTCAGGCGGCACAATCAGCCAACAAATGCGTCGTTTAGGTAACTCAATCGACTGGGAACGTGAGCGTTTCACCATGGACGATGGTTTATCTAACGCGGTAAAAGAAGTATTTGTTCGCTTGCACGAAGAAGGGTTGATTTACCGTGGTAAACGCTTAGTAAACTGGGATCCAAAACTTCACACTGCGATTTCTGATTTAGAAGTTGAAAATAAAGAAAGCAAAGGCTCCCTTTGGCATTTCCGCTATCCGTTAGCAAACGGTGCGAAAACCGCTGATGGTAAAGATTACTTAGTGGTGGCAACCACGCGTCCTGAAACCATGTTGGGCGATACGGCGGTGGCGGTTCATCCTGAAGATGAGCGTTATCAATCTTTAATTGGTAAAACTGTCGTTCTGCCATTGGCAAACCGTGAAATTCCGATTATTGCCGATGAATATGTAGATCGTGAATTCGGTACTGGTGTGGTGAAAATTACCCCTGCGCACGACTTCAACGACTATGAAGTGGGTAAACGTCACTGCTTGCCAATGGTTAATGTGTTAACCTTAAATGCAGATATTCGTGATGAAGCGGAAATTATTGGTACGGACGGCAAACCGCTTGCCGGCTATGAAGCGACGATTCCTGCGGATTACCGTGGTTTAGAGCGTTTCGCTGCACGTAAGAAAATCGTGGCAGATTTTGAAGCCCTGGGTTTATTAGACGAAATTAAACCACACGATTTGAAAGTTCCTTATGGCGACCGTGGTGGCGTGCCGATTGAGCCGATGTTAACCGACCAATGGTATGTGAGCGTGAAACCGCTTGCTGATGTAGCGATTAAAGCGGTGGAAGACGGCGAAATTCAATTCGTGCCGAAACAATATGAAAACCTTTACTTCTCTTGGATGCGTGATATTCAAGATTGGTGTATTTCTCGCCAACTTTGGTGGGGACACCGCATTCCTGCGTGGTATGACGCGGAAGGCAATGTGTATGTTGCGCGTAACGAAGAAGAAGTGCGGTCAAAATATAACTTAGATTCTGCGGTTGAACTCAAACAAGATGAAGATGTGTTAGACACTTGGTTCTCATCAGGCTTATGGACGTTCTCTACCTTAGGCTGGCCAGAGCAAACCAAAGAACTCAAAATGTTCCACCCAACGGATGTGTTAATTACCGGCTTTGACATCATCTTCTTCTGGGTTGCGCGTATGATTATGTTTACGATGCACTTTGTGAAAGATGAAAACGGCAAACCACAAGTGCCATTCAAAACGGTGTATGTAACAGGCTTAATCCGTGATGAACAAGGTCAAAAAATGTCGAAATCGAAAGGTAATGTACTTGACCCAATCGATATGATTGACGGTATCAGCCTTGAAGATTTACTTGAAAAACGCACTGGCAACATGATGCAGCCGCAATTAGCAGAGAAAATTGCTAAAGCAACCCGCAAAGAATTTGTGGACGGTATCGCAGCTCATGGTACTGACGCATTACGTTTCACATTAGCCGCATTGGCTTCAAACGGCCGCGATATCAACTGGGATATGAAACGCCTAGAAGGCTACCGTAACTTCTGTAACAAATTGTGGAATGCAAGCCGTTTCGTCTTAACAAATGAAAAATTAGATTTAAGCGAAGGCGAAATTGAATTTTCCGTGGCAGACCGTTGGATTCAATCTGAATTCAATCGCACAGTCGAAACTTTCCGTAACTCATTAAGCCAATACCGCTTCGACCTTTGTGCCAATGCGATTTATGAGTTTACTTGGAACCAATTCTGTGACTGGTATTTAGAATTGACTAAATCAGTATTTGCAAACGGCAATGCAGCACAAATCCGTGCAGCAAGCCAAACCTTGGTTCACGTGTTAGAAAAATTATTGCGCTTAGCGCATCCACTTATTCCATTTATTACCGAAGAAATTTGGCAAAAAGTGAAAGGATTCGTCGATATTACTGCTGACAGCATTATGTTGCAACCTTTCCCACAAGTGGAAGAAAACGGCTTTGATCCTGAAGCAGAAGCTGAAATTGAGTGGTTAAAAGAAGTGATCGTTGCGGTACGTAATATTCGTGCAGAAAGCAACATCGCACCAAGCAAAGGCTTAGATCTGTTATTCCGTAATTTAAGCGCAGAAAATGCAAAAATTCTCGAAAAACAGACCGCTCTTTTAAAAGCCATGGCGAAATTAGATAATGTTCAAGTGTTAGCGGCAAACGAAACCGCACCACTTGCGGTAGCGAAATTAGTTGGCAATGCTGAATTGCTAGTACCAATGGCTGGCTTTATCAATAAAGAAGCAGAGCTTGCCCGTTTAACTAAAGAGATTGAAAAATATCAGAACGAAGTTAAACGTATCGAGAACAAACTCAGCAACGAAGCTTTTGTGGCTAAAGCACCTGAAGCGGTGATTGCGAAAGAACGCCAAAAACAAGCGGAATACCAATCAGGATTAGAAAAAATCCAAGAGCAGTATAAAGCGATTGAAGCGTTGTAGTTTTTAAATAAAGAAAGCGGTCAGATTTAAAATCTGGCCGCTTTTTATTTTCTGCTATATTGTTGTAAGTAGAAAATCTACTCTAGTGATTTAACACTTCAAGCAATGCTTGAACAGGGTGTTTCAAGATGGCTTTTTCATATCGTTTCACTTGGCTACGGCAGGAATAGCCGGTTGCGAGACAATGATTCGGATCTTTACCTTGTAATTTTTTGCCCCATGATACGTCGTAAATATCTTTTGACATGGTTTGGTTTTGTACTTCATGACCAAATACACCCGCCATACCACAGCAGCCGACTTTTTCTACTTTCAAGGTTTGTCCAAATTGCGCAAAAATATGCTGCCATTCTTTGGGACTGTTTGGCATAAAGGTGGATTCAGTACAATGAGGGAATAAATGCCACTCAAAAGTGCGGTCAGATTTTGCAATATTTTTCACCGCACTTTGTAATGAGTTACTTTCTAATTGATTGGTCAGCCATTCATGTGCTGTGAGTACATGGAAATCACCGCGAGAATCACCTAAAGCATCTTTATATTCATCACGATAAGAAAGCACAATAGCTGGGTCTACGCCGACCAAAGGCACATTTAATTTGGCGACGCGATTTAAAAACTCCGCTTGTGTTTTAGCGGTTTTACTAAAGCGAGCTAAAAAACCTTTAATGTGCATGGCTTTGCCATTTGGTTTAAAAGGCAGAAGGATTGGATCGAATTCTAATTTTTGCGTGAGAGCCACGAAATCCCGTACCACTTTGGCATCGTAATAAGAGGTATAAGGATCTTGTACGATAAAGAGCATATTGGTTTTTTCGACGGCACTGAGACTTTCCAATTCTTCTAATTTTTTGCCTTGGTAGCCAATTTCCACTAATTGCTGTTGAAGGTTTGGCTCTGAAAGGAGAGGCAAATCGGTCATACCAAGTGTTTTTTCAACCAAGCTTTGAGTAACTTTCAGTTTGGTGAAATAATTGAATAATGCCGGTTGTTTCGCCATATAAGGTGCAGCAACTTCTAAATTCGCCACAAGATGATCTTTGGCTGGGCGTAAATAACGATTGTGGTAGAAATGGAAAAATTTCGCACGGAAACTTGGTACATCAATTTTAATCGGGCATTGGCTTGCACAGGCTTTACAAGCCAGACAAGTATCCATTGCCGCTTTTACTTCATGTGAGAAGTCATATTCACCACGCCATTTCTGCACGCTATTGCGGAAACGTTCCACAAGTGCGGTCAGTTTCACTTGTGTTTTATGAAAATCTAATTGATCAGGCGATACGTTTTCATTGGCCATTAATCGCAACCATTCACGTACCATAGCGGCTCGTCCTTTTGGCGAGAATACGCGATTTTTACTCACTTTCATGGAAGGGCACATAATGCTGTGCTCATCAAAGTTAAAACAAAGCCCGTTGCCGTTACAGTTCATCGCGCCTTTGAATTCGTCTCGCATCTGAATCGGGATTTGGCGATCATTGTCCGCACGCATCGGCGAGAGAATAGAATAGAGTTCTGCATCGCTATTAAGTGGCGTACAGATTTTACCTGGATTCAGACGATTGTTTGGATCAAATAAAAATTTCACATAACGTAATTCTTGCCAAAGTTCAGGTGTAAAGAATTTCTCGCCATAATGAGATCGCACGCCTTTGCCGTGTTCTCCCCATAGCAAACCGCCGTATTTCACCGTGAGTTCTGCCACTTCATCTGAAATTTGTTTAAAGAGTTTGACTTGTTCTTTATCGCATAAGTCTAAAGCCGGGCGAACGTGCAATACACCAGCATCCACATGGCCAAACATCCCATATTGCAGATTGTGACTATCTAATAAGGCTCTAAATTCTGCAATGTAATCCGCAAGATGTTCTGGTGGCACACAGGTATCTTCCACAAAAGGAATCGGTTTGGAAGCGTCTTTCGTATTCCCCAATAGCCCCACCGCTTTTTTACGCATGGCGTAAATACGTTCAATAGAAGGTAAGTCAGAGCAAAGTTGATAGCCGATAATATGCTCTTTGCCTTGTGCAATTTTTTCATCTAATTGCTGACAAAGTGCGGTCACTTGGCTGTCGATTTTGGTTTGATTGTTGCCCGCATATTCAACAATGTTTAAACCAAGAATTGGATTTTGTTCTTCTTCTGTTAAAAGTTCTTTTACCGAATGCCAAATAATATCTTGCTTAGCGAGGTTCAGCACTTTGGAATCGACGGTTTCAACTGAAAGGGCATTGGCTTTCACCATAAAAGGGGCATTTCGAAGTGCGGCATCAAATGAGCTGTACTTTACATTAATTAAGGTGCGATATTTAGGAATCGGCAATAAATTGAGTTTAGCTTCGCAGATAAACGCAAGTGAACCTTCTGACCCTGTTAAAATTCGGGTGAGATTAAATTCACTTTCATCGTTATTAAAGACATTCTTAAGATCGTAACCAGTGAGAAAGCGATTGAGTTGTGGTAAATCTTGAATGATTGAGGCGCGCTTTTCTTTACAACGTTGGAAAATCGTTTGATGTAGTGTTTTTCCATTTTCTGCTAGTGGGTAGTTTTCTAAAACATCGTCGGATTTGACCGCACTTGTATCTAATATTTCACCATTCATCAAAACAGAACGTAATGCTAAAACGTGATCGGAGGTTTTTCCGTATTGCAGTGAGCCTTGACCAGATGCATCGGTATTAATCATGCCACCGAGGGTTGCTCGATTACTGGTGGAGAGTTCTGGCGCAAAGAATAAACCGTGAGGTTTTAAAAATTGGTTTAGTTGGTCTTTTACTACACCTGCTTGAACGCGAACCCAACGTTCTTCTATATTAAGCTCTAAAATGCCTGTCATGTGGCGAGAGAGATCCACAATAATATTGTTATTAATAGATTGCCCATTTGTGCCCGTGCCGCCACCGCGAGGTGTAAAGGTTAAGTGAAGGAATTTCTCTTTATTGGCTAATTTGGCGATGCGTACCACATCTGCAACAGATTTAGGGAACAAAATAGCCTGTGGAAGTTGTTGATAGACGCTGTTATCCGTAGCGAGACTTAAACGGTCCGCATAATTTGAGGCAATATCACCTTCAAAATGCTGTTTTTGGAGTTCGCTAAGATAATCACTTACCACGTTATTAAGTTGTGGCACATTAGAAAGACGGGGCAACATAAAATCACTCACACATAAATATAAATAGAGAAGAAAGTGAATTTGATGATATATGAAGCTCAAAAAAAAGTCGATTTCAACAAAAGATATTTTTTGTTAGAATAGAAAACGGGTTAAAAATTAATCCGTTTTTTGTGAATGAACGTTCATTTTAGAGGGTGTTTGTCTATAAAATAACCAAAAAGGGCAAAAAAAGTTTGATCTTTGGTGTTTTTATAGGATAATAACCATACTTTTGAACGTTCCTTTGGCTATGGCAAAGGAATTGAATTTGTCAAAAGGATAAGTTAGGGCAAATTCAAAACCCTAGTTAAGCAATGTTTAGAGTGTTTCTTTTTTATAAAGTTCACAATAAACAAGGAAACTTTTCTTAATTAATAACGATGACTAAATAGAGGACATCAAAATGAAAAAAACTGCAATCGCATTAGTCGTTGCTGGTTTAGCAGCAGCTTCAGTAGCTCAAGCAGCTCCACAAGAAAACACTTTCTATGCAGGTGTTAAAGCTGGTCAAGCATCTTTCCACGATGGTATCAAAGCTAATACTGTAGTTAACCCAACAAACGAATACTCTGAATTTGGTGCTGGTTACAACCGTAACTCTGTTACTTACGGTGTATTTGGTGGTTACCAAGTATTAAACCGTGATAACTTAGGTTTAGCGGTAGAATTAGGTTATGATGACTTCGGTCGTGTTAAATTTAAAGATGCTGGTAAAGTAGCATTCAAACACACTAACCACGGTGCTCACTTAAGCTTAAAAGGTAGCTATGGTCTTGGTGGTTTAACTTCTGCTTTAGAAGGTTTAGACTTCTACGGTCGTGCTGGTGCAGCTTTAGTACGTTCAGACTACAAATTCTATGACACAGCAACTGGTGCACGTGATCACGAAGAAGGTCGTCACAGCTTACGCGTTTCTCCAGTGTTCGCTGCTGGTTTCGAATATGCATTACCTTCATTACCAGAGTTAGCATTACGTCTTGAATATCAATGGTTAGCTCGCGTGGGTAAATTACGTACTCAAACAGGTCCAAATAGCTCAGTAGACTACAACCCATGGATCGGTTCTATCAACGCTGGTTTATCTTACCGTTTCGGTCAAGGTGCTGCTCCAGTTGTTGCACCTGAAGTTGTAAGCAAAACTTTCAACTTAAGCTCTGATGTAACTTTCGCTTTCGGTAAAGCTAACTTAAAACCACAAGCTAAAGCAACTTTAGACGGTATCTATGGTGAAATCGCTCAAATCAACAACGCTAACGTAGCAGTTGCTGGTTACACTGACCGTATCGGTAAAGATGCACCAAACGTGAAATTATCACAACGTCGTGCAGACTCTGTCGCTAACTACTTAGTAGCTAAAGGTGTTCCAGCTCAAAACATCTCTGCAGTTGGTCACGGTAAAGCTAACCCAGTTACAGGTTCTACTTGTGACGCGGTTAAAGGTCGTAAAGCGCTTATCGCTTGTTTAGCACCAGACCGTCGTGTTGAAATCGCAGTTAACGGTACTAAATAATTTTATTTAGTTATCCATTAACGGATTAACATTAGAAGACCTAAACTTCGGTTTAGGTCTTTTCTTATATAAATTAAACCTATAATTGAAGGAATTTTTGAATGAAAAAGTGGATTATCTTGATTATTATCGCCGTTGCTGCAGGTTTTGGCTTAATGTCTAGCTACAATGGCCTAGTAAAAGCAGAAACTGAAATTGATTCTGTTTGGGCAAATGTTGAATCATCTTATCAACGTCGTGCTGATTTAATTCCAAACTTAGTGAATACTGTAAAAGGTCAAGCTAATTTTGAACAACAAACATTAACCAATGTAATCGAAGCTCGCGCAAAAGCGACACAAACTAAAATTGATCCGTCTAATTTAACGGAAGAACAATTAAACGAATTCCAACAAAACCAAAATCAAGTAGGTTCAGCATTATCTCGCTTACTTGTTACTGTAGAACAATACCCACAATTAAAAGCGAATGAAGGTTTTATGAACTTACAAGCGCAACTTGAAGGTACAGAAAACCGTATCAATGTCGCTCGTAACAAATTTAATGAAGCTGCGCGTATTTATAATGAAAAAGTACGTCAATTCCCAACTAAATTAGCGGCAATGATTTTTGGTTTTAAAGCTAAACCTTACTTTAAATCAGCTACAGGCGCTGAAAATGCACCGACTGTAAACTTTAACTAAGGTTTATCTATGCCATTCTTTTCCAGAATTCCGGTAGATAAAAAGCAAATCGAGGCGGCGATTAGTCGCCTCGAAAGCTTAAGTTCGGCTGAGTTACGTGTTTATATTGAACGCAAAGTACCAAAGGCTTCAGCACAACTGTCTGCAATGGAACGAGCTTTAGAAGTGTTTGACGAACTGGAAATGCATAAAACAGCGGCACAAAATGCCGTGTTGATTTATGTAGGATATAAAAATCATCTTTGTGCCATCGTAGGTGATAAAGGCATTCATCAATTTGTTGATGTGGCTTATTGGCAGTTACAATGCGATTTAATGATTGAGCAGTTTAAACAAAAAGCTTATACACAAGGCATTGTCGATGCGATTGATCGTATCAGTGATATTTTATCTCGCCATTTCCCTATTCAGCCTGATGATGTGAATGAATTATCTAATGAGGTAATTATTAATGGCTAAGCTTTTATCTTTTATGAAAAGTGCGGTTATTTTTAGCCTTGTTTTTTTTGCTCAACTAGTTGTTGCGGCAGAATTTCCGCCTGCACCAAATCCGTTCCATTACATAAACGATTACACCAACACACTTTCATCAGAACATAAGCAAATTTTAGAAAATAAACTGATTGCTTATAGTAAAGAAACGAGTTCACAAATTGCTGTTGTTTTGGTTCCTACAACCGGTGAATATGAAATCGCTGATTATACCTTTGCTTTAGGTGATAAATGGGGGATTGGACGTAAAAATCTGAACAATGGCGTGTTGATGCTGATTGCGAAGGATGATCGAAAAGTCTTTATCGCAACAGGGCAAGGTTTAGAAGGTGTATTGCCTGATGCTTTTTTATCGCAAGTCATCCGTTCGGCAATTTTGCCACAATTTAAACAAGGTCAATATGCCCAAGGTATTAATGACGGCTTAAACCAAATTATTGCGGCAAGTAAAGGCGAGTTTGATGCAGCACAAGTTGAAGAAGATGCGTTCGATAAGTACATCCCATTCTTAATGGTATTGGCATTTATTGCTATTGTATTATTTGGTGAATTCCAATATCACAAAGATGAAGTATATATTAGCCCGAATCAACGTGACCAACTGAATAAAATCATTCGTCAAAGTACGATTTCTCGTCGCCGTGGTGGCGGTTCCGGTTTCGGAGGCGGATTTGGTGGAGGCTTCGGTGGCGGTGGTTCTTCCGGTGGTGGCTTTGGTGGCGGTGGCTTTGGCGGCGGCGGAGCAGGTGGAAGTTGGTAAGACCAAGTCTTTCACTCAGGTTCTATCTTATGTTAGAATAGCGCCCTATTCAGACTTATTTGGACAAGGAACATTATGGAAACGTTAGACAAAATCAAAAAACAAATCGCTGAAAACCCAATTTTAATTTACATGAAAGGTTCTCCAAAATTACCTTCTTGTGGTTTCTCTGCGCGTGCATCTGAAGCATTAATGAATTGCAAAGTGCCTTTCGGCTATGTTGATATTCTTCAACACCCAGATATTCGTGCTGAATTACCAGCTTATGCAAACTGGCCAACTTTCCCACAATTATGGGTAGAAGGTGAGTTAATTGGTGGTTGTGATATTATTTTAGAAATGTATCAAGCTGGCGAACTTCAGACTTTATTAAGCGAAGTAGCGGCTAAACATCAAGCTTAATTGACGATAGATTACAAGATAAACCTGCTTTTTAGCAGGTTTTCTTTTGCTCAAAAAATGATAAACCTGTTATAAAAATGTGATCAGATTAACATTTTTAAGTTAAATAACTTGTTGATAAAATTCCCTTACGTTAGACTACGTCGAACTTAGTCGGGGTGCCAATATTAATGGCTGAGAAACACCCGTGAACCTGAAACAGATAATGCTGGCGTAGGAAACTAATCATCTCATTATGCTGTTTCGTTATGCAAAAATAAGGAGAACGCATAATGAACAAAACACTTCCCATTTTAACCGTACTTTTTACCGCTTCCGCTTTCGCACAAGCTGCACCTCAAACATTAGATGTTTATACTTATGATTCATTTAGTGCTGATTGGAGTGCTGGACCAAAAGTTAAAGCGGCTTTTGAACAACAATTCCCGCAATGTAAGCTGAATTATGTGGCTTTTGATAATAATGGCACTTTGTTTAACCGTGTTCGTCTAGAAGGTAAAAAAATTAAGGCGGATGTAGTGCTCGGTTTAGATAGTTATCAAATTGAGGATGCACAAAAACTCAATATTTTTGAGCCAAATAAAATAGATTTAAGCCAGTTACGTTTACCAATTAAATGGGAAAATCACACGTTTTTACCATTCGATTATGCACAATATGCGTTTATTTATGATAAAAATAAACTGGCTAATCCACCAAAGAGCTTAAAAGAATTAGTTGAGCGTCAAGAACTTAAAGTGTTATATCAAGATCCGCGTACAAGCAGCATTGGACGAGGCTTATTGCTTTGGATGAATGCAGTGTATCCAGAAGCAGATGTAGCAAATGCCTGGAAAACCCTTTCTAAACATACGGTCACGGTCACCAAAGGTTGGACTGAGTCTTATGGGGCCTTCTTAAAAGGCGAAGGTGATGTGGTTTTAAGTGTCAATACTTCACCAATTTATCATATTCTGTCTGAACAAAAAGACAATTATGTGGCAACCGAATTTGCAGAGGGTAGCGTATTACAAGTTGAAGTCGCGGCAAAAGTCGCTAACCGTAATAATGCCTGTGCTGATGAATTTTTAGGATTCTTACTTTCACCGCAAGCTCAAGCGGATATAGCCAAAAATAATGTGATGTTACCCGTGGTAGAGACCAATATCGAAAGTCATATTGATGCGCTTAATTCTCGCGCAAAATCAATGCGTATTTTAGATACTACTACGGTAACAAGTGAGCAGCTGAAAGGCTGGATCAATCAATGGCAAAAAGCCTTATCTAAATAGTATTAATGAGCTTATTGCAACATCCGCATTTTCGTCCTCGCCATTATTTGGGCGGAAGTGCGGTCATTTTTTTCATTGTTTTACTCTATGGATTTTCACTTTCTGCTGTTTTTTCAGTTGGAAGTGATTATGCCTTATCTGATTTCTTAAAAGACGATTATCTGCATCAAGTTATCGCCTTTAGTGTCGGGCAGGCATTCTTGTCAGCCTTGCTTTCTAGCATAATTGGTACTTTATTTGCACGCGCTTTTTTCTATTTAGATTTCAAAGGCAAATCGCTTATTTTACGCATTTTTTCTCTCACGTTTGTTTTGCCAGCATTACTGGCTATTTTCGGTCTAATTGGTATTTATGGCACGGCCGGTTGGCTAACACAACTGCTACAAACCTTAGGTATTTCGTGGAAACCCTCCATTTATGGTTTAAGTGGCATTCTCATTGCTCATTTATTTTTTAATATTCCTTTAGCGGCACGAATGAGTTTGCAGGCTTTACAAAGTGTACCGACTGAACAGCACCAACTTGCGGCACAATTAAATATCAAAGGTTTCACATTTTTCCGTTTAATTGAATGGCCTTATTTGAAAAGCCAAATCGTGTCTGCCTTTGTACTGATTTTTATGTTGTGTTTCACTAGCTTTACGATTGTATTAGCACTAGGTGGAGGACCACAAAACAGCACATTAGAAGTCGTGATTTACCAAGCTATTTTCTTTGAATTTGATTTACCCAAAGCGGCACTTTTTGCGTTAGTACAATTTGCGTTTTGTTTTGCTTTATTTTCACTTTCACAATATTGGGCGAAAGCACCTGAAACGCAGATTTCGCAACGTTATCGATGGGTTTTACCTCCTTCAAGTGCGGTCAAATTTGGACATGTTTTTGTCTTATTCTCGGTGTGTTTATTTATTTTAAGTCCCTTATTCAATATTGTTTTCCAAGGTTTGTCTGCGACCCAATTATTTGGCTATTGGCAAAATCCACAATTATGGAAAGCGTTTACTTATTCATTAACCATGGCACCGACTGCAGGGATTTTATCGGTATTATTTGGATTTTTCTTATTGCTACTTTCCCGTCAGCTACAATGGTTATATCACCCCAAATTAGCTCACTTAATTTTAACGGGGGGGATGATGATTTTAGCCATTCCGACGATCGTTTTAGCAGTCGGCTTATTCCTTTGGTTACAAGATATTGATTTTTCAGCAGGGCATTTGTTTGTAGTGGTATCTGTTTGTAACGCCTTGGCTGCCTTGCCATTTGTGATCAAAATTCTCAATACACCAATGAATCAATCGATGCAATATTATGAAAAACTCTGTTTATCGCTGAATATTATAGGCTGGCAGCGTTTTCGTTTAATTGAATATCCGTTGCTAAAAGCCCCCTTGAAATATGCCTTGGCACTCGCGACAACCTTATCACTCGGCGATTTTACAGCGATAGCCTTATTTGGTAGCCCTGACTTCACTTCGTTGCCTCATTTGCTTTATCAACAAATCGGACAATATCGAAGCCAAGAAGCGGCAGTGACGGCATTGATTTTATTGGGCTTATGTTTAGGTTTATTTATGTTTATTGAAGGGCAGAAGGAACAACATGATTAAATTAAATAATGTGGTCTTCAATTATCAATCCATGCCGATGGTATTTGATTTACAGATTCAAGCCCAGGAAAAAATAGCCATCATTGGTGAAAGTGGCGCAGGAAAAAGTACCTTGCTGAACTTAATTGCTGGCTTTGAATATGCCGATAGTGGGGAGATTTGGCTAAATGGTGAAAATCATATCAAAACGGCACCTTTTGAACGCCCCGTTTCCATGCTATTTCAGGAAAATAATCTCTTTACTCATCTTTCTGTGGAAGAGAATATTGCCTTAGGTTTAAAACCGAATTTAGCCTTAAATGCAGAAGAAAAAGCACTTGTAGAACAAGCTGCAAGTGCGGTCAATTTACAGGATTTTTTAACGAGAAAACCGACCGCACTTTCAGGTGGACAAAAACAGCGAGTAGCGTTAGCGCGCTGTTTGCTACGAGATAAACCCATTTTATTATTGGATGAGCCTTTTTCCGCACTCGATCCTAAATTACGCATTGAAATGCAGGATTTAATGGATCAATTATGTGAAGAGAAAAAACTCACCATGTTATTGGTGACGCATCAACCCAAAGAAATTGAACGACATATTGATCGAGTGGTTGAAATTCATCAAGGAAAAGTGATCTGATCTCTTTTTATCATATTGCAGAGTAATATGCTCAACTTAATAAAAGCTATATAGCTTAAACGAGGAAAATATAATGACCATAACAAATGTAGTACAGCTTTCATCTATTACGCCCCATCCATCAGTAGAGTATTGGTCTGTTTGTAAAGTAGAAGCGTTATTTGAAACACCTTTTTTAGAATTAGTCTATCGTGCGGCTCAAGTGCATCGAGAGCATTTCAATCCTGGTGCGATACAGTTATCGACGTTGATGTCGATTAAAACGGGTGGCTGTCCAGAGGATTGTGGTTATTGCCCACAATCAGCACGTTATCAAACCGGCGTGCAAAATCAGCAGATCTTGGATATCGATGAAATTGTCGAAAAAGCCAAAATTGCGAAAGCTCGTGGAGCAGGACGTTTTTGTATGGGCGCAGCATGGCGTGGTCCTAAGCCTAAAGATATGGAAAAAGTGACGGCGATTATTCGCGCGGTAAAAGAGATTGGTTTAGAAACTTGTGGCACCTTTGGGTTATTGCAAGATGGTATGGCGGAAGAGTTAAAAGATGCGGGATTGGATTATTACAACCACAATCTTGATACCGCGCCAGAGAATTATCACAATGTCATTGGTACACGCCGTTTTGATGATCGTTTAAGTACGTTAGGAAAAGTTCGTCGTGTCGGTTTGAAAGTTTGCTGTGGCGGTATTGTGGGCATGAACGAAACTCGTAAAGAGCGAGCTGGTCTCATTGCAAGTTTGGCAAATCTTGATCCGCAACCAGAGTCTGTGCCAATTAACCAATTAGTGAAAGTAGAAGGCACACCAATGGCAGATGCAGCTGATTTAGATTGGACAGAGTTTGTTCGCACTATTGCCGTTGCGCGCATTACTATGCCGAAAAGTTATGTTCGTCTTTCTGCAGGTCGTCAAGGCATGAGTGAAGAAATGCAAGCGATGTGCTTTATGGCAGGAGCGAATTCCATTTTCTATGGTGACAAATTATTAGTGACAGGCAACCCAGAAGAAGATGGCGATCAGCTTCTTATGGCAAAACTGGATCTTGAGCCGGAAACGGAAGAAAACAGAAAGCCACTCGACAGAAATTAGTCATAAAAAAAGTGCGGTGAAATCTACCGCACCTTTTATTGAGTCTTACTTAACTTGTTCCGTTAAGCAAGGCTGAATTTTATTCAGCATTTCTTTTAAAATACGCGCTGGAGCAGCCACGATGTTGCCTGAGCGTAAATAGCCGTGACCCGCATTGAAATCACACACTAAACCGCCTGCTTCACGCACGATTAAATCACCCGCTGCGCAATCCCAAGGTTTTAAGCCCATTTCGAAATAACCGTCAACACGACCTGAAGCCACATAACAAAGGTCCAATGCGGCAGAACCCGTACGACGGAAATCTGCTGCTTCATCAATTAAGTTATTCATGATAGCAAATTGAGTTGGCATCAAGCTTGGTTGTTTGAATGGGAAACCGGTGGCTAAAATCGCCCCGTTAAGTTCATTTTGGCTATCTACACGTAAACGCACTTCATTTAATTTTGCGCCTTCACCACGCACAGCAGTGAATAATTCATTACGAATAGGATCGTAAACCACACCTACTTCGGTACGGTTTTTTACACGGATAGCAATAGAAACAGAGAAATGTGGCAAACCTTTTACAAAGTTGGTTGTGCCATCTAGTGGATCAATCACCCATTGAATATCACTGTCTTTGCCTTCTAATGCACCGCGTTCTTCACTGATAATTGTATGATCAGGATAAGATTTCTGAATAATTTCAATGATCTCAGCTTCAGCGGCTTTATCGACGCTAGTCACATAATCATTAATACCTTTTTTACTTGTTTGGATGTCATCACGGCGCTCATAGTTTTTAGCAATCACGTTGCCCGCTTTTCGTGCCGCACGAATAGCGATATTTAACATTGGATTCATATTTCCACCAGATTTTAAAGAACAGATAAATAGGTCGCCTATTATAAGGTAGTTTTAGTAAATAGCCAGTTGAAAATGTTTAATTCACTGTTTTTCCCGTTTTTTAAAGGAAATTTGCGATCAGTATCGCAAAAATAAAGTGGCCAATTTGGTTTTCTTCTAAAGGACTTTTAAAGTGCGGTCAAAAAAGAAGGCATTTTATGTATAAAGGGATAACCTTATTAGAAACCTTGATTGTATTATTTATTTTAAGCTTAACGTTAGCGTTTGCATTGCCTAAATGGCAGAAAAACGATCCCAAATATTTTCTCGAAAAAGAGCAACAACGGCTTTATTTTTTCTTACGTAATATTCAAGCGAGGGCAGAAAATTCATCGACGATTTGGTTTATTTTGGCCACTCAAGATAGGGCAAATCAACGTTGGTGTATCACAGCTCAAGTAAAAAGCAATCATTTTTGTGATTGTTTTCATCCCCAGAATTGTCCTAAAAACCTTTATGCGCATTTTTACTATCCTTATTTTGAAGGCAAAACGATGCTGATAGGCCCTAAATTATATCCGTCAGAAGTGGCGGTGAAATTTAATGGGGCCAGAAATACCATGGAAACGAATTGTTTTATGTTACAGGCTGAAGAGCATCGAACATTGTTCTCTTTTTTCAATGTTGGCAGTATCAAATTAAAGTCTGATCAAGCTGCGAGTGCATGTACAAGATGAAACCATTAAAAGGCGAAACATTGGTGAGCTTATTGATTTCACTCGGCTTATCCGCTTTATTATTGCTATTGGTTGCACAATTTTATGCCCAAACTCAGCAGCAAAATCAGCGTTTAATGTTACAACTCAAATTACAAGCGGAATTACAACGTACCATTCAACTCATCGGGAAAGATCTGCGTCGCGTAGGCTTTCGAGCCACAAACCAAAAACTCATTGAAGATAATCTGGCTTTATTCGAATTAGACGAAAAGGGCACTGCAATAACCATAGCTCAAGCAGACAATGCACCATCAAATAGCTGTGCCTTATTTTTTTATGATTTGAATAGTAACGGTTGTATTGGTGAAAAATACACAAAAAATACCTGCGTAAATGGCGTTAAAAATGGGGCAAAAAATATCGAAAAAGAGCTATTTGGTTACAAACTTAACGGCAAAATGATCGAAACCAAACAAACTTATAAAAATGCGATAAATGCAGATTGTCGCTCAGCAGAGTGTCAGCGTGCTTTAACGCAATCTACTTGTAACGCTGGTGGTGGATGGACAGATTTATTGGATGAAAAAGAGTTTGAGATTTCTCAATTACGTTTTGATTGGCTAAAGGCAGGGAAAGGGATTGAAATCAAACTCGCGGGAAATCTTGCAACACATAAGCATATTCAATATGAAACTTTGCTTGTGGTGCCTTTGTTAAATCAAGAAGAATGATCATGAAAAAAGGGATGGTGACACTGACGGCACTAATTTTACTTTCGGGCTTATTAGCGCTGATCTTATTATTTGATGAACAGATCTTTGCGTTTTTTCGAGCTCAAATGAGTCAGCGAAAATATTATGTAGAACAGAGCCTTCTTCTACAGAAAATCAGTCAGCAGCAACAAACGCACATTTGCCAAAACTTGCCTTTAAATGGTACTGAAAAAGTGAAACAAGTCTTTTTCGAGTCTTCAGGGGTAGAGGATAAAGTTGCCTATTCTGTTTGGTGTAAACGTGCAGAGTTATTTAAGAAATCGCCCACAAAAGGCATTAATGAAAATATGCTGCGAGATTTTATTTCCAGCGAAAAACAAGCTGATTTTCAACCGCACTTTGTGAAAGTAGATACTACTTTAACTGCTCAAAAAACACCACAAGTGTATTGGATAACGCAAAGCCAATTAGAAATTAAAGGGAATGTGAGTGGTATTCTGCTAGCAGAAGGAAATCTAACCCTAACCGGCAAAGGACGAATAAGCGGTGCAGTGATTACAGGTGGTTCGCTTAAGTTAGAGGAGGGCGTGACGGTGGCTTACGGTAAAGCCGTGGTGACAAAACTCGTACAAGAATATAGCCAATGGCGTTTGGTGGATAAAAGTTGGAGTGATTTGAGTGCGCAAGATCAAAGTGAATAAAGGCATGTCGTTAATGTCACTTTTATTAGCCTTATCGATTTTCAGCGGGTTATTTTTGATTTTTAACCGATGGACGACTGAGCAACGAAAAAGTGCGGTCAGAATTTTTCAAGAATTTCAGGCGATTCAAATTGCTGAAAATCAGGCTCAACGTCAGTTTTTAGGCTTGTCTTGTGAAAATAGCGTAGAACAAAATGGCATTCAATTTGCAATTCAATGCAGTCATCATCAAGTGAATATACGCTATCCTCAAGGTGAATTTTTATTGAAAACCGAGTAAAATAACGCATTGTTTTTGCTTTCAAAAGGGCGTTACTTTGTTCGTTACTTATTATTCAAACCAACCAGAAATTCAAAAGGATATTTTAGTTTCGCTGTTGGAAAATTTACCTCAACATGATCCGTTTCAATCTGACATTGTGTTGGTGCAAAGTCCAGGTATGGCACAATGGTTGCAAATGGAAATTGCTAAAAAACGCGGCGTTGCAGCGAATTTCCAATTCCCCATGCCTTCCAGTTTTATTTGGAAACTTTACGCCGATAATTTGCCGAATGTTTCCACGAAAAACCCTTTTGAAAAAGATTCAACGTTATGGCGATTAATGCGATTAATCCCAACCTTTTTACAGCAAAAAGAATTTGAACCATTAAAAAAATATTTAGCGTCTTCACCTGCATCAGAACAGCAAAAGCTTTATCAATTAAGCCTAAAAGTTGCTGATTTATTTGACCAATATCTCGTCTATCGCCCCGAATGGATTGCCGCATGGGAAGAAAATAAGGATGAAAAGATCTTGGCTCAAATTAATCAGCAAAAGCAGGGGATTTCGGCATTAAATCCTACCTTTCTTTCTCAAATTAAAGGCAATATTCACTGGCAGGGAATTTTATGGCGAGCCTTGGTGGATGATGTTCAACGTGATTTCGGTGGAAAAGCAAAGCATCGTGCAGCACTCAATCAACAATTTTTAGCATTATGTCGAGATCCCAATGCGACACTCAACTTACCAGAACGTATTTTTATTTTTGGTATTCCAGCATTGCCAACGGTTTATCTCAATATTTTCCAAGGTATTTCAGCTAAAACAGACGTGCATTTATTCTTCAATAATCCATGTCAAGAATATTGGGGCGATTTGCGAGATCTGAGTAAATCCTATTTATTAGAAAGACAGCGTTTCGTGCAAGAAAGTGATGATGTGAAGCTTTTAATTTCAGCTGAGCAAGTGTCATGGGAACCAGCTGACCTTGATTACACCAATCAACAAGAAGAATTATTCAGCGGAAACCCGCTTTTAGCCTCTTGGGGAAAAATGGGACGAGATTTTCTCTATCAATTAGTGCGAGATGAGGAAAATATTCAAGCCATTTCCCGTGATTACTATGCAGAACTTCCCGAAAAAACGTTGTTAGGGCAGATCCAAAATCAAATTTTGACGTTAAGTCATGGTGCATTAAATGTAGAGAAAAATGACCGCTCTTTGGTAGTGAAATCTTGCCATAGCGCGATGCGAGAAGTTGAAGTGCTGCATGATTATTTGTTGGATTTATTCAATCAAAATCAGCATAAACCAAAAGAAGAACAGATTACACCAAAAGATGTGGTGGTCATGGTTGCCGATGTTAACCAATATACGCCTTATATTCAGGCGGTCTTTGGCGCGAATAGTGCGGATGCGCCTGTTATTCCATTCTCAATTTCTGACAGTAAATTGTCTGAAAGTGATGTGATCGTGTCGAGCTATCTTTCCCTGCTAAATTTAAGAGAAAGTCAGTTTGGCGCGGAAGAAGTACTGGCTTTATTGGATATTCCCGCTATCCGTGAACGTTTTAATATTGCGCTTGCAGATCTCGAACAAATTCGCGAATGGGTGAAAGAGTCGGGCATTCGCTTTGGCTTGGAAAAACAACAGAATACATTAAATTTTAACGCGTGGCAGGCGGGACTTGAACGTATGACCTTAGGTTATGCGATGCGTGAAGAGCAAGGCGTTTGGCAAGACAGTCTTGGACTTGATAGTAGCTATGGATTGAAAGGCCAGTTAGTCGGTGCGGTGAATCAATTTTTTACAGCCCTAAATAAATGGCATCAAGATTTGCAAAAGGCACACAATATTGAAAAATGGCGTGAAAAATTGACTGCACTTTTGACGGATTTCTTTGTGCAAAATGAAGAAACTACGGATACCTTGTTTTATATTCAAGATTGTATCAATGCCTTTACCGATGATTTGCAGGCCGTCAATTTTGAAGAAACCTTGCAAGCGGATGTCATTGCGGAAGTGATGTCTGCACGTTTAGAAGATACACCAAACAGCCTTCGTTTCTTAGCGGGGAAAGTGAATTTCTGCACACTTTTACCAATGCGTTCCATTCCTTTTAAAGTGGTGTGTTTGCTTGGGATGAATGAGGCGGATTACCCACGCAGTCATACACCAAATAGTTTTGACTTAATGCAATATCATCACCAAAAAGGCGATCGTGTTCGTCGAGACGATGATCGTTACTTATTCCTTGAAGCCTTACTGGCCGCAAGATCTCATTTTTATGTGAGTTATGTGGGCTGTTCAATCATTGATAATCAGCCCAAAGAACCTTCAGTATTGGTGAGCCAGTTAATTGATTATATTAATCATTATTCAGAAAATAGCTTGAGAATTGAACAACATCCAATGACAGCGTTTAGTCCAAGCAATTTCCAACATGAAGGGAAAATTAACCGCTCTTTTGCAAAAAAATGGCTGCCGATTGCGCGATTCCAAGAAAGAAAATGTCATGAATTTGTTGTGCCTATGGACGAAAATCAAGAGCCAATAACGGAAATTGAACTCGATCGTTTTGTGAGTTTTGTTGAAAATCCAGTGAAATTCTTTTTTGAAAAGCAGCTTGGCGTGTATTTCCGAGATGAAGACGATCGCATTGAAGAAAGTGAAAACTTTACGTTAAATGGTTTGGATCATTATCGCATTAGTAATGAGTTATTGCATTTAGAGGAAGCGCAATTTAACGATTATTTCGCCAAACAGCGAGTAAAAGGCATCATGCCACGCGGCGAGTTTGCAGAAGTTTGTGCACAATCCATTCGTGCTGATGTGTTGGCTTTTAAAGAGAAAATTAAGGATTATTCTTCACCACACAGTGAGAGTGTCGATTTTGTGGTGGAAACGGCACAAGGCAATATTCGCTTGTTTGGCTATATGGAGCCATTATTTGGTGATGAAAATCAGATAATCGAATGGCGATTTGCAAAATATAAAGAGCGTTATCGTATTCGCCCATGGCTTTATTATCTCATTCAACTGGCGACAAAAGAGAACGCACTGCCACCACGCATTATCGCTAAAGATAAGGATTTAACATTAAAAACAATAGAAAAATCAACCGCACTTGAGAAACTGAAAATGTATGTAGAGGCTTATTTACAAAGCCAGCAACAAATTCAGCTCATTCCAACGGAAAATATAGCGAAGTTTATTGAAAAAGATGAAAGTGCGGTCAATTTTGACAATGTTTTGACGAATATCGAATCCCTTGCGAAAGATGATAGCTATGGTTATAGAAAAGCCGATCCTTATTGGGCGAGGGTATTGGGTCAAACAGAACAATTTAAATCGCAGGATGGTCTCTTGCAGTTGGTGAAACAAACCACATCCTGGTTTGGAGAAATGTTGTCTTAAAGCGGATCTTCAGATCGAAAAGATCCTGGATTTTTGATAAGATAATGGCTTAAGAATAATTTTGAAAAGGATCTAAAATGCGTTGTCCGTTTTGTTCAACTGAAGAAACTAAGGTGATTGACAGCCGTTTGGTTTCTGATGGGTATCAAGTGCGTCGTCGTCGGGAATGCGGGAATTGTCATGAACGCTTTACCACCTTTGAAACGGCCGAATTAGTGGTGCCAAAAATTATTAAAAATGATGGGTCACGCGAGCCGTTTAATGAAGATAAATTACGTAGCGGTATTCAACATGCATTAGAAAAACGCCCTGTAAGTTCGGATGATGTGGAAAAAGCCATCAGCCATATTATTATTCAATTACGTGCGACGGGTGAGCGCGAAGTGCCAAGCCATCTCGTAGGTAAATTAGCCATGAATGAGCTGAAAGAATTAGATAAAGTGGCGTATATCCGTTTTGCGTCCGTTTATTTGAGCTTTGATAATATCAATGAATTTACCAAAGAAATTGAAAGCTTAAAGGATTAGTATGAGTGACACCTTTTCCCCTGATGACGTTAAATTTATGCAACTGGCTCTTGAGCTTGCGGCAAAAGGGCAGTACACCACTACGCCTAATCCATCTGTAGGATGTGTGTTGGTTAAAAACGGTGAAATTGTCGGGAAAGGGTTTCATTTTAAAGCCGGTCAGCCTCATGCAGAACGTGTGGCGTTGGCAGACGCCGGTGAGAAAGCGAAAGACGCAACAGCTTATGTAACGCTTGAACCTTGTTCTCATTATGGACGCACACCGCCTTGTGCATTAGGTTTAATTGAAGCGGGTGTCAGTCGAGTTGTCGCAGCTATGGCAGATCCAAATCCTCAAGTCGCTGGTAAGGGCTTAAAGATGCTAGCTGATGCAGGCATTCCAAGTGCGGTCAATTTATTGAATGAACAAGCTGAAGCCTTAAATAAAGGTTTTCTCAAACGTATGAGAACAGGTAAGCCTTATGTGCAGCTAAAATTAGCCATGAGTTTAGATGGCCGAACAGCCATGGCGAGCGGTGAAAGCAAGTGGATCACTGGTGAAGCAGCTCGTGCAGATGTACAAAAAATGCGAGCCAAAGCGACCGCACTTTTATCTACAAGTGCTACCGTGTTAGCCGATGATCCAAGCTTGAACGTACGTTGGAATCAATTCCCCGATGATTTAAAAGCGGAATATGCTGAAGATACTGTGCGTCAGCCTATTCGCATAATCTTAGATTCTAAAAATCGAGTTCAACCAAACCATCAATTATTCCATACCCATTCGCCAGTTTGGCTTGTGGGTTCAATTCCACGGGATATGTCTCTATTCCCTGATTTCTGTGAGCAAATGTTACTGCCAGAAAACTATGATTTTGATCTATTGATGACAGAATTAGGCAAGAGACAAGTGAATTCCATTTGGGTTGAAGCGGGTGCCAATTTAGCGGGAAGCCTGATTGAACAACATGCTGTAGATGAATTAATCATTTATGTCGCCCCGAAACTCTTGGGAGATAACGCTCGAGGATTATGCCAACTCCCGCATTTGGAAAAACTTGCTGATGCCCCATTGTGGCAATTGCAAGAATGTGAAAGAATTGGGGATGATTTAAAGCTCAGTTATTTACCTAACTTATTAATAAAAGAATAAAAAATGTTTAAAAAACTTTTCCATTCCGCCCTTTGGGGGCTTGCTGCGGCAGGTGTTATTTTATTTGCCGTTCCTAAGCTCAATAACAGCAGCCTTTTCTCTGCTGATGATATCGTTTCATTCAATAGTGCAGTGAGAATTGCTTCGCCTGCTGTGGTGAACGTGTACAACCGATCTTTTTCTTCTGCCAGCATTAATGATAGCGATCAATTACAGGTAAATAACTTAGGTTCTGGCGTGATTATGACCAAAGACGGTTATATTCTTACCAATAAACACGTTATCCAAAATGCTGATCAAATTGTGGTGGCACTGCAAAACGGCAATATTTATGAAGCGAATTTAATTGGTTCAGATAATTTGACGGATCTTGCGGTATTAAAAATCAAAGCAACCAATCTTTCTACGATTCCACAAAATAAAGAACGCCAAGTACGAGTTGGTGATATTGCTCTTGCTATTGGTAACCCGTATAACCTCGGTCAAAGTGTTTCCCAAGGGATTATCAGTGCGGTAGGGCGTAGTGCCGTAGGGGATTCTTTAGGTCGTCAAAACTTTATTCAAACAGATGCATCAATTAACCGTGGTAACTCTGGTGGCGCGTTGATTAACTCTGCGGGCGAATTAGTGGGGATCAGCACGTTAAGTATTGGTAAAACAGCCAATGAAATTGCAGAAGGGCTGAATTTTGCGATTCCAATTAGTATTGCCAATGATGTGTTATATAAAATTATTCGCGATGGGCGCGTGATTCGTGGTTATTTTGGGGTACAAAGTGAAATTACCGCTAATTCAAATGGTGGTATCGTGATTACAGGCGTGACCGCCAATAGCCCTGCAGCGAAAGCGGGCATCCAAGTAGGTGATGTGATTTTACGTTTAAATAAACAAGATAATCTGTCTATTCGTGAAATGATGCAAATTATCAGTGATACTAAACCGAATACAGAAGTCATCGTCACAATTTCTCGTTTAGGTAAAATGATTGATCTTCCCGTGATTATTGAAGAGTTACCGTCTAATTAAGGATATATTGTGGAAGTTAAAACTAGTCACTTTTTTGCTTGTTTAGATCGTCTTCGCTTAATTCAGCGTTGGTCATTGATGCGCAATATTGAAAAGGAAAACTTGGCGGAGCATAGCCTGCAAGTTGCCTTTGTGGCACAAGCCTTAGCCATTATTAAAAATCAATTTTTTGGTGGGGAAGTGAATCCTGAGCGTATTGCGGTGATGGCGATGTATCATGATACCTCTGAAATTTTCACCGGTGATTTACCGACCCCAATTAAATATTTCAACTCTGAAATAACGCATGCTTATAAAGATATTGAAGCGGCTGCAGAATTGCATTTAATTAGTTTGCTCCCGACTGAATTGCAAGAGAGTTTTGCCCCATATTTAGATAGTGAGCAATTTAGCCCAGAAGAAAAGCATTTAGTAAAACAAGCGGATTTGATTTGTGCGTATATTAAAGCTCAATTTGAATTAGAGCATGGTAACCATGAATTTAAAACAGCGAAAAAACGCTTAGAAAATCTAATGGAACAATGGCACAGTCAAGAAATGGATTACTTTTTACAGGTCTTTTTGCCGAGTTTTGGACGCTCGATTGATGAGATCGCGTTGTAAGCGCAAATAATAAAGTGCGATCAATTTTGATCGCACTTTTTGTTTTAGGATTATTTTAATGTCGCTAGAATGATCTGTTCTGGATCCACGTGTAACCACACATCTTGTCCTACTTTCCAACCATCTTTGCTATGAATGCTGGCACAAAATTCAATTGAGCTATCTTTTATTTGCAGAATCGCTTCTTCATTCTGCATTGAAAGAATTGTTGCTTGGAAAAGGTTATTTTTTTCTTCTAATGGGGTAGCACTAATTTTCACCCAAGGGGCTTTAAACATGACCATCACTTCTTTTTCAGTAATGAGTCTGAGACGCTCAGCGCTGCGCATTGTGATTGAAACATGTAATGGATGAGCTAAATCCTGAATGTTTACTGCAACAATGCAGCGGGAGTCCACAATATGTTGGCTTGCAACTTTACCGAAAAATTGATTGCGCGCGCTACTTTGTAAGGAGAATTTTGCTGTTGCTGAAAGGGGACTGTTTAGCGGGATCGTCTCATCTTGCAGAATATGAAAGGCGTGCTCTTGTGTTTGTTCGAGCAAATCATAAAGCTGCAGTAAACGCTCGGCATAAGTGGTTAATGAAGTACCGCCCCCATTTTTTCCACCAATATTGCGTTCTAAAAGCGGTTTGGGGCTGATTTTATTCATCGCCTCAAGGTGATCCCAAGCACTTTTATAGCTTACTTTGGCGTTTTTGGCTGCTTGGTTGATTGAGCCACATTCTTTAATTTCTTTTAAGAGGCGAACACGTTTTGGATCAATAAATAATTCTTGATGAAGTTTGATCGTCAGTAAAATTTCAGTTTGTTTCATGATCTCCTCCTAGTACACAATTCTGTTTATTTTACTTGATCTTTAAGTTTTTCTGTATGCTTATTTAAAAATTCAAGTTATAATTTACACACAGTATATTTTTTTATATATAGTTTTATTTATATAGGGGATAAATGATGAAATTAACTAAATTTGCAACCGCACTTTTAATTGCAGGCATGGGCGTATCTTTTGCTGCATCAGCAAAAGTGACTGTGTTTGCAGCAGCTTCAATGACTGATGCGTTACAACACATTGCGGATCAATATCAAACTGAAAAGCCAAATAATACCGTTGTTTTCTCTTTTGCTTCCTCTTCCACCCTTGCAAAACAAGTTGAAGAAGGTGCACCTGCAGACTTATTTATTTCAGCAAGCAACAAATGGATGAAATATTTATCTGATAAGAATCTTACTGTTAAAGAGACTGAAAAAGTCATAGCTGGCAATGAATTAGTGTTAATTGCACCAGCCAAAAGTGCCGCTAATTCAGTAGATATTGCCAAAGGTGAATGGATCAAAGGCTTAAAAGACAGCTATTTATCTGTAGGTGATCCTGCACATGTTCCTGCAGGACAATATGCAGAAGAATCATTAACCAAATTAAATTTATGGGATCAAGTTAAAGATAAATTAGCGCGTGCGAAAGACGTACGTGGTGCATTAGCCTTAGTTGAACGTGCTGAAGCCCCTTATGGTATTGTGTATAGCACCGATGCGAAAGTGAGTAAAGACGTGAAAGCAGTAGGTGTATTCCCGAAAGACAGTTATAAACCGGTTGAATATCCCGTTGCGATTTTAAAAGATCATGACAACGCGGATACCCGTGATTTCCTTAATTACTTAGAATCGAGCGCAGCGAAAAAAATATTTGTTGAATATGGTTTCTCTGTGAAATAATGAGCTCAGACTTTATAAAGAAAGGACAGGTAACTGTCCTTTTTGTTATCTCTAAAGAAATTTCGTCATATTGATATATACACAAGGAAATATTTTGCTCTCTTGGTTTCAATTAAGCCCGATGGAATGGGATGCGATTCACTTAAGCATGAGTGTCGCATTGAGTTCTATGCTTTGGAGTTTGCCCTTTGCAATTTTTATTGCTTGGTTACTAGCTCGTAAGGAATTTTACGGTAAGTCGCTGGTTACAGGGATTATTCATCTCCCTTTGGTATTGCCGCCGGTGGTTATCGGTTATTTATTATTAGTCGCCATGGGACGTAATGGCTTTATTGGCAAGTATTTATATCAATGGTTTGGCTTATCCTTCGGCTTTAGCTGGAAGGGGGCAGTATTAGCTTCAGCGGTGGTGGCATTTCCATTGGTCGTACGAGCGATACGTCTTTCCTTGGAAAGCATTGATTTTAAATTAGAGCAAGCCGCACAAACGCTTGGCGCTTCGCCTTGGCGAGTTTTTTTTACGATTACGTTGCCCCTTTCTCTACCTGGTGTATTGGCAGGTTTAGTATTAGGTTTTGCACGTTCTTTAGGGGAGTTTGGTGCGACTATTACTTTCGTTTCCAATATTGCGGGGGAGACCCAAACCATTCCTTTAGCGATGTATTCATTTATCCAAACACCAGGCGCAGAAGCACAAACTGCACGCCTTTGCTTGTTTGCGGTGATCCTTTCATTAATTTCTTTATTGCTTTCCGAAGCATTGAGCAAACGGATGCAGAAAAAATTGGGGCAGGGCGATGCTACACATTAATGTACAACAACAATTAGGTCGCCTGACCTTACGTGCGGATCTGCAACTGCCGACTCAAGGTGTGACAGCTATTTTTGGTTTGTCAGGTTCGGGTAAAACCTCATTGATTAATTTGGTGAGTGGTTTAACTCATCCCGATCAAGGATTTATTCGTTTAAATGACCGCACTTTGGTGGATGTGGAGAACGGTGAGAATCTCCCCGTGCATCAGCGCAAAATTGGTTACGTATTCCAAGATGCGCGTTTATTTCCGCATTACAGCGTCAAAGGCAATTTACGTTATGGCTTGAAGAATGTCAGCCGTGAAGACTTTGACTATATCGTTCAGCTACTTGGTATTGAACCGTTGCTCAAACGCTATCCACTTACTTTATCGGGGGGGGAAAAACAACGTGTGGCGATTGGACGAGCCTTATTAACAGATCCTGATATTTTGTTAATGGATGAACCGCTTTCAGCTTTAGATGTGCCTCGCAAACGTGAGCTTATGCAATATCTGGAAAGTCTATCCAAAGAAATTAATGTGCCGATTTTATATGTGACGCACAGTTTGGACGAATTATTACGTTTGGCCCATCGCGTTGTGCTGATGGAAAACGGCAAAGTAAAAGCCTATGACACCTTAGAAAATATTTGGAACAGTCCTTTATTTGCTCCTTGGAAAGGCGAATCGGAACAGAGTAGTGTGTTGGCGTTGCCAGTATATTTACATAATCCAACCTATAAAATGACTGCCCTTTCTTTGAGTGAACAGCAACTTTGGATCAATGAAGTACATCATCAAGCGAATGAAAAAGTACGCGTCTGTATTTATAGTTCCGATGTGTCACTCACTCTTAGCAAGCCAGAGCAAACGAGCATTCGTAATATCTTACGAGGGCAAATTGTACAAATCGTTCCGCAAGAGAATCGCATTGACATTGCGGTATTGGTGGAAGGGCATAAAGTTTGGGCAAGTATCAGTAAATGGGCGTTTAATGAATTGCATTTCGCTCAAGGCATGGATGTTTATGTGCAAATAAAAGCCATTTCAGTCGTATAAAGTAAAAGTGCGGTCAATTTCAAAACAGTTTTAAAATTGACCACACTTTTTGTTTAGGTTTACTTACCTAAGTTATCAAAGAATTTCTTCACACCGTCTAAAAAGCTTGAAGATTTCGGACTATGCGATTTTTGCCCTTTCAAACTTTCTTCCAGTTTTTCTAATAATTCTTTTTGTTCTTTATTTAAGTTCACCGGCGTTTCAATCACCACGCGACAAATGAGATCGCCTGCGTAGCCAGTACGTGTAGAGCTTACTCCTTTACCACGCATACGGAAGAGTTTGCCTGTTTGGGTTTCCGCAGGGATTTTGAGTTTCACTTTACCGTCTAAGGTTGGGACTTCAATTTCACCACCTAACGCCGCCATTGAGAAACTGATTGGCACTTCGCAGTAGAGGTTGTTTCCGTCACGTTCAAAGATATGATGTTCTTTAACGTGAATGACCACATATAAATCACCTGCTGGAGCACCATTTTCACCTGCTGCGCCTTCACCGCTTAAACGTAATTGATTGCCGGTATCCACACCTGCTGGGATTTTAACAGAAAGGTTTTTCTTCTTGTGAACGCGACCTTCGCCATGGCAGCTTTTACATGGTTCTTCAATTTTCTTACCAGAACCATGACAAGTAGGACAAACGGCTTCGGTTACGAAGAAACCTTGTTGACGACGAACACGACCAGAACCATGACAGCTTGGACATGTTTCAACTTTTGAGCCTTTTTCTGCGCCAGTGCCATCGCAGCTATCACAGTGAGCAAGCGTATTGATTTGGATGTCTTTGGTTGTACCTTTTACGGCTTCTTCTAACGTGATTTGGATGTCATATCGTAAATCTTCACCGCGTACTACACGTTGACGACCACGTCCGCCACCGCCAAAGATATCGCCGAACATATCACCAAAAATATCACCGAAATCAGCGCCGCTGAATCCGCCACCGAAGCCACCGCCACCCATGCCACCTTGTTCAAAGGCTGCGTGACCGTATTGATCGTAAGTGGCACGCTTTTCTTTATCACCTAAAATTTCATAGGCTTCTTGGATTTCTTTAAATTTTTCTTCTTTGGCTTTATCACCTTTGGTTCTATCTGGGTGATATTGCATGGCGAGTTTTTTGTAAGCACGTTTAATTGCTTTTTCATCTGAGCCACGTTCAACACCAAGAACGTCGTAATAATCTTTCTTTGCCATAATGTTTCCGTATTTTTATTTGCAAATATTTTGTCATTTCTGACCGCTTACATTCGCTATTTTTAGCAATGTGGGCAAATTGAAATGTAAATATCCACTTTTCCATTTGGATAATATTTTTCAAAATCCACTTTATAAGCACGTTTTAATAAGCCTTGCTTTTCTTTATTCCAAATATGTTGCCACGTTTGAACTACTGATTCATAAGCCGTAGGGAAGATTTCATACCAAGTCAGATCTTCAATTTCAATGGTTGAAAAACTGCCTTCAGGTTTACTTTCTTGAGCAACAGCAACATCATAATAGCCCGTAAAATCCGATTCGTAATTCAGATAAACACCATAATAAGGCTCATTTTGAGGCAATTTGGTAAAATTATTCTGCCAAAGCTGTCCAATCTTTTCTGCGGGATTTTCCTTTGTGTTATGCGTACGAATTTTAGCAAGTGGATAAAGTGTAAGTGGCATAACCATTCCTTAAATTTACAAAATTCTGGGAAAATTTGACCGCTTGTAACATACTCCCCTCTTTTCTAAAGAGGGGGACTTGTTAGATACACCAAAAGGGCGTGTTTCCACGCCCTTTGTTTATGGTAAGAAGAGCGGTGAATTATTTATTATCTTTCACTTCTTCGAACTCAGCATCAACAACATCATCATTTGGTTTGCTGTTGCTTTGAGCTTGTTGTGCATCACCTTGTGGTTGAGCCGCTTGAGCAAGTTTTTGAGCCACTTCTGCAAGTGCTTGAAGTTTAGCTTCGATTGCTGCTTTATCTTCACCTTTCGCTGTAGTTTCTAAATCGCTTAATGCGCTTTCAATTGCAGCACGATCTTCAGCTGGAACTTTGTCACCCGCTTCTTCTAATTGTTTACGTGTACCGTGTACAAGATGATCCGCTTGGTTGCGAGCTTGTACTAATTCTTCAAATTTACGGTCTGCTTCAGCATTTGCTTCTGCATCACGAACCATTTTTTGAATTTCTTCATCACTTAAACCTGAAGAGGCTTTGATGGTGATTTGTTGTTCTTTACCCGTACCTTTATCTTTCGCAGAAACGTGGATGATACCGTCAGCGTCGATGTCGAAGGTTACTTCAATTTGTGGCATACCGCGTGGAGCAGGATTGATGCCTTCAAGGTTGAATTGACCTAAAGATTTATTCGCTGATGCTTGTTTACGTTCACCTTGTAACACGTGGATGGTTACTGCACTTTGGTTATCTTCTGCTGTTGAGAACACTTGTGATTTCTTAGTTGGAATCGTCGTGTTTTTCTCAATTAAGGTAGTCATTACACCACCCATGGTTTCTATACCTAAAGATAATGGTGTTACGTCTAACAATAATACATCAGTTACATCACCTGCTAATACACCACCTTGAACTGCTGCACCGATAGCAACGGCTTCATCTGGGTTCACATCTTTACGAGGTGCTTTACCGAAGAATTCTTCTACTTTTTGTTGTACTAATGGCATACGGGTTTGACCGCCCACTAGGATAACATCATCAATTTGTGATGCACTTAAGCCAGCATCGTTTAATGCAACTTTTACAGGTTCAAGTGATTTAGCCACTAAATCTTCTACTAAAGACTCTAATTTAGCACGAGTTAATTTAATGTTTAAGTGTTTAGGACCTGTAGCATCTGCAGTGATGTAAGGTAAGTTCACATCAGTTTGTTGTGCAGAAGAAAGTTCAATTTTCGCTTTTTCACCTGCTTCTTTTAAACGTTGCATTGCAAGTGGATCGTTACGTAAATCAACGCCTTGTTCTTTTTTGAACTCATCTACTAAGTAGTTGATTACACGATTATCGAAGTCTTCACCACCTAAGTGAGTATCACCGTTGGTTGCTAATACTTCGAAGGTTTTTTCGCCACCTACTTCATCAATTTCGATGATAGATAAGTCGAATGTACCACCACCTAAGTCATAAACAGCGATAGTTTTGTTGCCTTGACCTTTATCTAAACCGTAAGCTAATGCTGCTGCTGTTGGTTCGTTGATAATACGTTTAACTTCTAAGCCTGCGATACGACCTGCATCTTTTGTTGCTTGACGTTGAGCATCGTTAAAGTATGCAGGAACAGTGATTACCGCTTCAGTCACTGGCTCACCTAAGAAATCTTCCGCAGTTTTCTTCATTTTTTTCAATACTTCTGCAGAGATTTGTGGAGGTGCAAGTTTGTCACCTTTTACATTTACCCAGGCATCACCATTGTCTGCTTTAGTGATTTCAAATGGCATAATATCGATATCACGTTTTACTTCAGCATCTTCAAAACGACGACCGATTAAACGTTTGATTGCAAATAGTGTATTTTTCGGGTTGGTCACTGCTTGGCGTTTTGCCGGTTGACCCACTAAAATTTCGTTATCATTTGTATAAGCAATAATTGACGGGGTAGTACGATCGCCTTCTGCGTTTTCAATTACGCGTGGTTTATCACCATCCATTACCGCGACACAAGAGTTTGTTGTACCTAAGTCAATACCAATAATTTTTCCCATTTTGTTACTCCTAATTAAATTTTAAATTCGTTGTAAATTGTTACGATGAATAAGATGTGGATGCTTTTTCGCATTTCAAGAGGCAAGATTTAAAATTTTTTCTTCCTTTTAAAGTGCGGTTATTTCCGTTCTTGTTTTACAAAGTAAGTCCAGAGATGAGAAGTTCAAGGGGGGATATAAAATTATTTTTGAAAAATAAGAAAAAAATTGTGATTTGTGATAAATTGCCATCAATTTTAATCATCTATTAGTTAGCAAAGGAATCAAAATGAAAAAATCAACCGTAGCATTAGGTATCATTGTTGCTCTTGGTGTTATAGGTGTCGGTGGCGCATGGTTTACTGGCGAAAAGGCACAAACTGAATATTTACGTCAAATTGAATTAGCAAACCAAAAATTCCAAAGTTTAGGTTTGTCAGATTCAGTGAATCTTGTTTATAAAAATAAGCAATTTGATCGCAGTTTCTTTACTTCTCAAGTGGAAGATGAAGTAGTTGTTTCTTTACCAAAAGAAGGACAAGTATTTACTATTCCGTTTTCAACTAAACTTTATCATGGTCCATTTCCACTTAATCAGTTGGAAAAACTTAACTTTGTACCAACGATGTTTTCTGTACAAGGTGTGATTGGTAAAAATGAAACCACACAACCTTTATTTGATTTACTTAAATCAGATAAGCCTATTCAATATCAAGCATCTACTAGCTATAGCTTAGCAACAAAAGGTAAGATTGATCTCGCGGCAGGAGAAGTGACTGATCCTAACTCACCACAAAATAAAGTTGCTTGGTCAAATATCAATGTTGGTTTTGATATAGATAAGGATCTTGCGGGTAAATATGACATGACTTTAGACGAAGTGACTGCTGATTTAGGACCTAATCATGTTGATGGGGAAGATAGCCAGGATGCTACTGCTGTTAAATCGGTAAAAATGAAGATGAAGGGCTCGAAATTTGATGGGGCATTTAATCCAACAAAATGGGCCTATATTTATACCGGTAAAGGTTCTTCTTCAACTGAAAGTTTTGAAATGACCAGTACTGATTATGCAGGAAAAACAACGTCTATTATTGAAAAAGGTTTAAAAGCAACATCAGATATTTCACTTAATGGTGATTTTGTGAACTTTAAAAGTGAAAATACATTAGACTCAGTCATTATTGATGGAAAGGATTTGGGTAAATTAACTTACAATGGTGAATTAAACCATATTGAAGCGAACGCAGCAAATGCTTTGATTGAAGCACTTTTCACTGTCTTTAAGTCAGTAAGTGATGATAAAAATATTAATGAGGAGGTTTTATCTGAAATTTTAAGTTCATGGGTTGAAAATCATGGTATGGCTATTTTTAATAATCAGCCTCAAATTAAACTTAACCCAGTGTCAATTTCAGATAATCAAGGTAAAGTGTCATTAGATTTAAATGTAGCATTAGCGAAAGATCCGAAATTTGATTTAATGAAAGGGAGTTTATATAAACAATTTACGGATTTTGCTGTGCATATTCATGTAGATAAAGCGACAGCAGAAAAAATCATGACGCAATTTGCTCCAGAAGAAGGTAAAGCTTTGATTAAAGAGAAAATTGAAGAGCAAGCCAAACAAGCCGCGGCACAAAATATTGTGGTGAATAACGATAAAAATGTGACGCTAGCCTTAGTACTCGAAAAAGGTGAATTAAAACTTAATGGTCAAGTGATTCCAGAAGAGCAGGTTCAAGGTGTGCTATTTATGTTAATCATGAGTGCTGCAATGCAGGGTAAATAATTAACGAGTAAATAAATAGAAAGGAGATAAAGTGATTTATCTCCTTTTTATTTGGTTAATTTAAACGTGCTTTTAAATATCCTTCATAATCGGGGATATCAATATTGATTTCTTGATCAAATAAACTTGATGTTAATAGGAAATCGGCTGTGCTTTGATTAATCGCCACTGGAATATTCCAGACGGTTGCAATACGCATGAGCGCTTTTACATCAGGATCATGTGGGGCGGCATTCATCGGATCCCAAAAGAAAATCATCATATCAATTTTTTTCTCGGCAATCAGTCCACCAAGTTGTTGATCGCCTCCCATTGGGCCACTTAATAGCGAGGCTATTTTGAGTCCGATTTCTCTTTCCAATAGATGGCCTGTAGTACCTGTCGCATAAAGTTGATGCGGAGCGAGTGCTTCTTTGTGTTTTTTTACCCAATTGAGCAGATTTTGTTTACAGCTATCATGTGCAACGAGCGCTATTCGTTTATGAGAAAAGATTGAGCGAGTTGTCGTGTTCATATTTTGTCCTCTAAAAAACTCAAAAGCATACGAACACTTTAGATCAAAGCGGGTAGGGAATGCAATATGTAAAGTATGCTTTAACTTAAAGCCAAAATCCTTTAAAAATGACCGCACTTTTAGTGAAGAGTATTGCAATAACAGGAAGAAATGCATGAGAGCAGTGAAAATCTACTATCTTTCTTGCAAAAAATCTTCTAAAATTTACAAGATTTGTTAAATGTTTGTAACATTGATTAACAAGCTTGATTTTCGTGTTTGGTCATGACCAAACTTTATTTTCACTCAGTAAAATAAGGAAAGACTATGTCAGATACCTTAGTAAACGATATTGACCCAATTGAAACACAGGATTGGTTGTCAGCTGTTGATTCATTAATTCGTGCCGAAGGTGCAGAGCGTGCGCATTACATTATCAATCAGGTGATTGATCAGGCACGTAACGGTGGTGTGAACATTGCAAAAGGTGGCGTAACAACCCCTTATGTTAATACCATCCCAGTTTCTGAACAGCCAGCATACCCAGGTGATAAGGCTATTGAGCGTCGTATTCGTAGTGCTGTACGTTGGAATGCGATCATGGCGGTATTACGTGGCCAGAAAAAAGATCTTGAATTAGGCGGTCACATTTCAACTTATCAATCTGCCGCAAGCATGTATGAAGTTTGTTTTAACCACTTCTTCAAAGCTGCTACAGATAAAAACGGCGGTGACTTAGTCTTCTTCCAAGGCCATGCGGCACCAGGTATGTATGCGCGCGCATTTGTTGAAGGTCGCATTACTGAAGAGCAAATGAATAATTTCCGTCAGGAATGTGAACCAGGTAAAGGCCTTTCTTCTTACCCACACCCGAAATTAATGCCTGAATTCTGGCAATTCTCTACGGTATCTATGGGGCTAGGTCCAGTGAATGCTATCCGTTCTGCTCGTTTCTTAAAATATTTAGATAACCGTGGTTTAAAAGACACTAAAGATCAAAAAGTGTATGCTTTCCTTGGTGACGGTGAGATGGATGAAATCGAAGCGAAAGGTGATTTAACATTCGCAGCACGTGAAGGCTTAGATAACTTAATCTTCGTAGTAAGCTGTAACTTGCAACGTTTAGATGGACCAGTAACAGGTAACGGTAAAATTGTTCAAGAATTAGAAGGTTTATTTGCTGGTGCGGGTTGGGAAGTGATCAAAGTCATGTGGGGTTCCAACTGGGATAAATTATTCGCCAAAGATACCTCTGGTAAATTGACTCAATTAATGATGGAAGTGCTTGATGGTGACTATTTAACCTTCAAATCTAAGAATGGTGCATACGTTCGTGAACACTTCTTCGGTCGTTATCCAGAAACCGCTGCATTAGTGGCTGATATGACAGATGATGAAATCTGGGCATTAAGACGTGGTGGTCACGATTCAGAAAAACTTTATGCGGCATTCCACAAAGCGCAAACTGCAGGTAAACCTGTTGTGATCTTAGCGCATATGGTTAAAGGTTATAAAATTCCTGAAGCAGAAAGTAAAAACACTGCGCACCAATCTAAAAAAATGTCGATTGAGAGTTTAAAATCTTTCCGCGACCATTTCCAATTAGATATTAAAGATGAAGATATTCCTAACTATCCGTACATCACCTTCCCAGAAGGTTCGGAAGAGTACAATTATCTTCACGGCAGACGTAAAGCGTTAAACGGTTACTTACCAAAACGTTTACCAAAATTCACCACTGAATTTAAAGTGCCAGCATTAGAAGAGTTTGCCCCATTATTGGAAGAACAAGCGCGTCCAATTTCAACTACAATGGCATTCGTGCGTTTCTTAAATACCTTATTGAAAGATAAGAACATTGGTAAACAAATTGTGCCAATTATTGCTGATGAAGCCCGTACTTTCGGTATGGAAGGTTTATTCCGTCAAATCGGTATTTATAACCCACATGGTCAAAACTATGTGCCTTCTGACCGTGATTTAGTGGCTTACTACCGTGAAGCGAAAGATGGTCAAGTATTACAAGAAGGTATCAATGAATTAGGTGCAGCATCATCTTGGTTAGCAGCAGCGAACTCATACTCTGTAAATAACCTTCCGATGATTCCATTCTTCATCTACTACTCAATGTTTGGTTTCCAACGTGTAGGTGACTTAATGTGGGCAGCAGGTGACCAATTAGCACGTGGTTTCATGATCGGTGGTACTTCTGGCCGTACAACATTAAATGGTGAAGGTTTACAACACGAAGATGGTCACAGCCATATTCAATCTCTTGTTATTCCTAACTGTGTATCTTATGACCCAGCTTACGTTTATGAAGTGGCAGTTATCCTACAAGACGGTATCAACCGTATGTACGGTGAAAAACAAGAAGATGTGTTCTATTACATCACCACATTAAATGAAACTTACGAACAACCAGCAATGCCAAAAGGCGCAGAAGAGGGGATTCGTAAAGGTCTTTATAAATTTGAAACCGTTGAAGCGAAAGGCAACAAGGGTCATGTTCAATTATTAGGTTCTGGTGCGATCTTCCGTCACGTTCGTGAAGCGGCACAAATCCTTGCAAATGAGTATGGCGTAAGCTCAGATGTGTATAGTGTGCCTTCATTCACTGAAGTCGCTCGTGAAGGTGCGGATGCAGTACGTTGGAATATGTTACATCCAACAGAAACTCCACGCGTACCTTACATCGCACAAGTAATGAATGATGCACCAGCGGTTGCGGCTACTGACTACATGAAATTGTTTGCAGAACAAGTTCGTGCCTTCATTCCAGCACAAAGCTATCACGTATTAGGTACTGACGGTTTCGGTCGTTCAGATAGCCGTGAAAACTTACGTGAACACTTCGAAGTGGATGCACGTTATGTTGTGGTTGCAGCATTACATGAGCTTGCAAAACAAGGTAAATTTGATGCGAAAGTGGTCGCTGATGCAATCGCGAAATTTGGTTTAAGAACTGAAATTTTAAATCCGCTTTACGCTTAATAAAAAATATCCTGTGCGCTAAAATGCACAGGACCATCTACAAATAAAGTGCGGTTGATTTTAACTGCGTTTTTTAAAGGTAAGATAACATGTCAAAACAAATTCAAATTCCTGATATCGGTAGTGATGAAGTTACCGTAACAGAAGTGATGGTGAAAGTAGGTGATACCATTACCGCAGATCAAAGCATTATTAATGTTGAAGGTGATAAAGCTTCAATGGAAGTACCCGCACCAGAAGCTGGTGTGGTAAAAGAAGTATTAGTAAAAGTGGGTGATAAAGTCACAACTGGTACACCAATGCTTGTTTTAGAGTCAGCGGATGCGGCAGCGCCTGCTCCAGCTGCAGCAGCACCTGCGCCGGCAGCCGCACCAGCAGCTGCAAGTGTAGTTGAAGTCAATGTGCCCGATATCGGTTCAGACGAAGTAAACGTGACTGATATTATGGTGAAAGTGGGCGATACCGTTGAAGTAGACCAATCAATCATCAATGTTGAAGGTGATAAAGCGTCAATGGAAGTGCCTGCTCCGGTTGCTGGCGTAGTAAAAGAAATTTTAATCAACGTGGGCGATAAAGTTGTTACTGGTAAATTAATCATGAAATTTGAAGTAGCGGGTGCAGCACCAGCCGCAGCGCCTGCTCAACAAGCTTCAGCGCCTGCAGCAGCACCAACAGCTTCAGCCATTAAAGAAGTGAATGTACCAGATATCGGTGGCGATGAAGTTAATGTAACTGAAATCATGGTTGCAGTTGGTGACAGCGTTTCTGAAGAGCAATCTTTAATTACCGTTGAAGGTGATAAAGCCTCGATGGAAGTGCCAGCTCCGTTTGCTGGTGTGGTAAAAGAAATTTTAGTGAAATCAGGTGATAAAGTTTCAACTGGTTCATTAATTATGAAATTTGAAGTGGCAGGCGCAGCCCCCGCTCCTGCAGCAGCTCCAGCAGCGGCAGCTCCAGAACCTCAAGCAGCACCTGCAGCAGCGACGGCAGCACAATCAGGTAATGTATCTGGTTTAACCCAAGAACAAGTTGTAGCAAGCGCAGGCTATGCACACGCAACACCGGTGATTCGTCGCTTAGCACGTGAATACGGTATTAACCTTGATCGCGTAAAAGGTACGGGTCGTAAAGGTCGTGTTGTGAAAGAAGATATTCAAGCTTATGTGAAAACTGCTGTTAAAGCGTTTGAAACTGGCACTGTATCTTCTGCAGCAGCGGGTAATGGTGTGACAAATGGTGCGGGCTTAGGTTTATTACCATGGCCGAAAGTTGACTTCAGCAAATTTGGTGAAGTAGAAGAAGTTGAATTAAGCCGTATCAACAAAATCTCTGGTGCGAACTTACATCGTAACTGGGTAATGATTCCACATGTTACTCACTTCGACCGCACAGATATTACTGATTTAGAAGCATTCCGTAAAGAACAGAACAAGATTGTTGAAAAACAAAAATTGGATGTGAAAATTACACCAGTTGTGTTCATTATGAAAGCGGTAGCGAAAGCATTAGAAGCGTTCCCACGTTTCAATAGCTCTATCTCTGAAGACGGACAAAAATTAACACTTAAAAAATACATCAACATTGGCGTAGCGGTAGATACACCAAATGGTCTTGTTGTACCTGTATTTAAAAACGTCAACAAAAAAGGTATTATCGAACTTTCTCGTGAATTAATGGAAGTCTCCAAAAAAGCACGTGACGGTAAACTTTCAGGTTCTGATATGCAAGGTGGTTGTTTCACTATTTCAAGCTTAGGCGGTATTGGTACAACTCACTTTACACCAATCGTAAATGCACCTGAAGTGGCTATCTTAGGTGTGTCTAAATCAGAAATGCAACCGGTTTGGAATGGTAAAGAATTTGAGCCACGCTTAATGCTTCCATTATCATTATCTTTTGACCACCGAGTGATCGATGGTGCTGATGGTGCTCGTTTCTTAAGCTATATCAATGGCGTATTAGCTGACTTACGTCGCTTAGTGATGTAATTAACGCGGTAAGATGTGAGTGATTAGGCTCACATCTTACAGAAAGGATCGCAAAGTGCGGTCAAAAATTTGAACGTTTTTACGAGGTAAAAATGAGTAAAGAAATTAAAACCCAAGTTGTGGTACTTGGTGCTGGTCCAGCAGGTTATTCAGCGGCATTCCGTTGTGCGGACTTAGGTTTAGAAACAGTACTTGTTGAACGTTATTCAACATTAGGTGGGGTGTGTTTAAACGTAGGTTGTATCCCTTCTAAAGCATTACTTCATGTAGCGAAAGTAATTGAAGAAGCGAAACATGCAAGCAAAAATGGTGTGTATTTCGCAGAGCCTCGCATTGATTTAGATGAAGTGCGCGCAGGTAAAGAAGCCGTTGTGGCAAAATTAACTAGTGGTCTTGCAGGCATGGCTAAACAACGTAAAGTAACCGTTGTTGAAGGTTTAGCGGCGTTTACCGATCCACATACATTAGTAGCGCGTGATCGTGATGGTAAACCAACCACAATTAAATTTGATAATGCGATTATCGCAGCGGGTTCTCGCCCAATTCAATTACCATTCATTCCACATGAAGATCCACGCGTTTGGGATTCAACGGATGCACTTAAATTAAAAGAAGTACCGAAAAAACTTTTAATCATGGGCGGTGGTATCATCGGTTTAGAGATGGGTACCGTATATGATGCATTAGGTTCTGAAGTTGAAGTGGTTGAAATGTTTGACCAAGTAATTCCAGCGGCAGATAAAGATGTGGTGGGTATTTATACCAAACAAGTTGAGAAAAAATTCAAGTTAATGCTTGAAACTAAAGTGACTGCAGTTGAAGCAAAAGATGATGGTATCTATGTTTCAATGGAAGGTAAGGCATGCAACGACACTAAACGTTATGATGCAGTATTAGTTGCAATCGGTCGTACACCAAATGGTAAATTGATTGATGCAGGTAAAGCAGGTGTTGAAGTGGATGAGCGTGGTTTCATTCATGTTGATAAACAAATGCGTACCAATGTCCCTCATATCTTTGCAATCGGTGATATCGTTGGCCAACCAATGTTAGCACATAAAGGTGTTCACGAAGGTCACGTTGCGGCGGAAGTGATCGCAGGGAAAAAACATTACTTCGATCCAAAAGTCATTCCATCTATTGCTTATACTGAACCAGAAGTGGCTTGGGTAGGTAAAACAGAGAAAGAATGTAAACAAGAAGGTTTAAACTATGAAGTGGCTAAATTCCCTTGGGCTGCTTCAGGTCGTGCGATTGCATCTGAATGTGCAGAAGGTATGACAAAATTAATCTTTGATAAAGATACTCATCGTATACTTGGTGGGGCTATCGTAGGGGCTAACGGTGGTGAATTGTTAGGTGAAATCGGTCTTGCGATTGAAATGGGTTGTGATGCGGAAGATATTGCATTAACCATCCATGCTCACCCAACACTTCATGAATCTGTAGGTCTTGCAGCTGAAGTATTTGAAGGTTCAATTACCGATCTTCCAAATGCAAAAGCGAATAAAAAATAATCAATTCTAATCTTTTTAAGGGCTGCTCATTGAGCAGCCCTTATTTTTTTGAGATCTCAATCACAAAATTGCATAAAAATTCAATAAAGACTGGCGAGCATGATGACTTTTTGGTAAAATCCGACTAGTTTTATTTTTATATTTTTTTATTATTTGAAAGCAATGTTAAAGAAGATTTTGATTATTGTAGGTTTGGCTGTTTTGACAACAGCATGCTCTAACAATTCAGGGCAGGCTCAAAATGGCATGATTAGTGAAAGTGATGATGCTGAATTAACGGGATTAATTGCCGGTTTAGATGGAAAAAAAGGGGGCGCTTACTCTAAATTAAGAACTAATCGTCCTAAATCAGCTTTAATTGGTGATAAAGCACTTGCCCAAGTTTATAACGAATGGGAGGGAACTCGTTACAGAATGGGTGGAACTTCAAAGCATGGTATTGATTGCTCTGCATTTATGCAAACAGCCTTCCTTGATGCTTACGGCATGGAACTTCCACGTTCAACTTCAGAGCAACGCTATTTAGGTCACCAAATCCAAAAGCATGAATTGCGTAAAGGTGATTTAGTGTTTTTCCGCGGAAATAATCACGTAGGTGTTTATATCGGAAATAATCAATTTATGCATGCAAGTACAAGCCAAGGTGTAACAATTAGTTCATTGGATGAAGATTACTGGTCAAGAACTTATACACAATCTCGTCGTGTGATGTAATGAAAATTTTTTTTCAACAAAAAAGTGCGGTTAATTTTGATCTGCACCCCAAAAGTTGGACTCAACAAACCAACAATTGAGGTGCAGATTTTTT